>QWBY01000452.1_pt1 | contig 131197 bp, 117 predicted proteins | sample 1972471 | NCBI WGS metagenome assembly QWBY01 (sample SAMN09866722, study PRJNA288562) | Human gut metagenome isolate term6_stool, whole genome shotgun sequencing...
ACCGAACCGAACTTTAATTAGTAAGATTGTCAAAGAACTCATTGGTTGGCAGCCTAAGGCTGCGTAGCCATATACTCAAATTTTAACGAACTATTGTTACTATAATAATATTCTAGAATGTCTGTGACAATGAATTTGGGATGGCAACTTCGTTGTGCTATACATCATTGATTATCAAAGAATTTAGGAGTAACCATTATAGTTGCGAATTTAGATAATTTAAGCGAGATATTCAAGCTTTTGAGTATTAAAAATAAGATGAGCAGTGAATTCTCTCACTTTTCTCAACATATAGTCATGGTCATATACTCAAAGTATGAGACCATGGGTTAGTTGTTTGCCGACATGGAAGAAGATGTCATGGCACTTACGTTATAGTATCGTGTACCAAAGTGCATAGAGCCTAAAAAATGTCAAAAAGAATAGCCTCCAACTAAACACAACTCTAAATTGACCTTAGTCTTAATACGCTTAACTCACATTAAATCCCTACCCATCCATATATAGAAATGGTGTTGGTCCTTCGCACATGTGGTGCATACCATCCGCACCACATGTGCAAAGCACCCGCACCAAACTGGAGGAATATCAACACACAACCCACACGATTCGTTATAGAGCCTTATTTTGTAAATATCCAAGAGCACCTACTATTTATCCCATTTTCTCATTTTTTTCCCAAGAATTACACTCAGAGTTTACAGAAATTCTTCTTCAAAATTCTTTTTAAAAAAAACTATTATGTCATTCTTTCACGCAATCATTATAAAAGAGTAGACAACTTACCAAGTGTCTCATTGATTATTTTTAATATTACGGTCTCTTATTGGTGGAGCATGAAACTCAACTCTCTCTTTCAATAGGATTGTATCAGATCTTTCTGATATTCTTATTATAGTTCCATCATTCTGACTCTGGTATGCAGAAGCTTCCTTTAGGAAAAATGCGATGTTATCGTCACATTTATCAATATTCGTTTTGTTTTTATTATAAGTCTTTAGAATATTCGATTGCTCATAAAGAAGGCCAGAAGATGACTGGATAAATATTAGTTTATCCTTATAATACTGCAATTGGGAAGGATATAATCTATATTTTGAAGGTAAACAATCCAAAGATGGACCAAGTAAAAAAATTATATTATTACGTTTATATCCATTTCTCCAATTGTATTCAAAGTCTGTAATAAAAATCAAAGATTTGTATTTAGGATGGCGCTTTGCGTATTCATCAACTACAGATTTTACTTGACTACTGATTTGATTATTCAAATAGCCTTGTTGTTGTTCCGGTCTACATGCCGTTAAATTTATGACAAGAAGTGATGCCAATATGTATAGAATTTTTCTCATATTCATTCTTTTAAAGACCATGTATTATTTGCAACATAAGAAGAGAAACTTTTATTAGATCTCAGAAATGTCGAAACTTTATTAAAAGGTTTAGGTAAATCATCTATAAAAGCTTGATGTTTGTTATTCTGAAGAATACCAGTAACCTTATTATCGTGACCAAGTACAAAGACGGGAGCCCTCATATTTTCTGCAAGCTTCCCATCGTATGCGCCATCCGTGGAGTAATAGGATGGAGTTGGGTCGCCAGATGTATCTTGGTGCGTATGAATTTGTGCAACAACATGGTATACAACATTCCTTTTACTGACGGTATGATTCCCTATTTTATATCCGTATGCAGAAATTTTCATCATTCTACTATCATTATTATAATCTGGTAATACAAGCACACTTCCATTAGATAATAAGAAACCTCCAACTTCTTTTCCTTGTGGATTACGTGGAACCTTATATAAGTTATTAGCATTATTCCACATATGGTTATAAGCATCCGACTCATGGCGAAATAAAATACTGCCATCACTCCTATATGATACCCCTCGTTTGTCATTCTGATAAGTTTCTCCCAGATATTTGAAGCCTCTCCGAGTATCACGTACACTTATATCCTTCTGCGAATGAATGCTAGGGTTATAATAAATTCCTTTTTTTGTTTGTATCCATCCTCTACCGTCAGGATCTTTTAAAACTATTGGATTACCACCACAATAGACATAGGCTCCTGTCTTAAGATATTTCTCTGCCAACGGATCTACCCCATACCATAAACTCGTGACAGGGTTCATGTACCTTGCGCCGTAATAGTACAGACCAGTTTCTGCATCCATCTCCCTGCCATTTAACTTATATGGCAGTTCTTCACTGCTACTATGTTCATCAACTAACAGTTCACCGTATGGCAAGTAGGCATCATGTTGCGTGATGTTGGCTTTATCATCTGTGATGTAAGACGTTGAGCCGAGGTGGTCACTATGATAGAAGAAGGTCTCCTCACGTGTTGTGTCGTTTGGAATATAGCCATATCCAGCCTGCGGGTCATCAGGGTTGCTCGGGTCGTTCCAGCTTACAGGCGGACCGGGGTTGGTATTCGGTGTGGTGTTGGGCTTCGGGGTCTGAATCCAACCCTGTGGCACATCATGGTTACCGAGTTCTGTGAGAACGGCATTATACCCTACACCAGTGTTCTCTGGATCACCATACGCACCCTTCTCTGTAGGTACACCTGGCGCAATGCCCTGCTGTTTATAGTATGCCTCTTTCTGCTTCTGTATCTGATTCATGCGTTTAGCATAGTCCTGCTGACCAGCCGTTACGTATGAGCCGTTACGGCCATAGACATTATTGAACAGGCCCGTTCCTATCCTTGAAGCAACTCGTTTATCACCAATGAAGTAATGCTTTGTAAAGCGATTCTTGTTGACAGAGAGGATACTTGCAGGATAAAGTGTGAAGTTGTCCGTCTCGTGGAATGTGATTCCCTGTGGTGCACCATTAATATACACACCTTCCATCGTTCCGTAGCTCTTCATAATGCGCTCTCCTGCAGCATTGTAGGTATAACGACTCGTCTTGCCGTTGTCAGAGAGAACCATCAGACGGTTGTCTTCATCCCAATACATCTCACGGGTAGTGTTCGTAGAGTCGTTCGTTACCAGTGTAGGATTACCGTTGGCATCATACGTGTAATGGTCGTGACCAATCTGCGTTGGAGCAGTTGGATGGTTCTCGTCTTCGTACTTATAAGCAAAGTTATAAGACTTGGCAGTTGTTGTTGAGTCCACCTTCTGAACTTTTGTCAGCGGCTCACTCATCCGTCCGAACGACATCACCATATCATACGATGCACGCTTAGCCTTACCGCTTGCATGAATAAGGCGGTTCAGCTCGTCATACTCATACGTATGCGAACTCCTTCCTCCTAACTTCGCCCTATTGAGTTTTGTAAGCGACGTTGGGTTGGCAGCATTCGTAATACCGAGGATATTATCCACAGCATCATAACGATACCTGTTATCCATCACAGCCTGACCGTCCGCTGTAAGGTTCATCACCTGCAGACGGTCACGTTGCTTATCGTAGGTATAGGTTGTCTCCGTGCCATTACCGAGCTTCGTATAGACCGTATGACCCTCCTTGTCGTAACCTATCCTATCAACAATAACGCTCTGACGTCCCTGTTTATTGCTTGTCAGACGCTCAACCTGTCCAGCAGCATTGTAGTGATAAGTAACCACTTCACCATCAGGATAAGTCATCGTCCTTACTCTGTTCCATGAGTCATACGTTGCTCCATATACCCATGTACGGATGTCAGCAGTGCTGGCCACAACAGTGCGTACGGTCTTGGTGACCTCGCCCTGACGAGAAGCATCTAATCTCACAATTTACCTATTCACTTATTGTTAAAGAATGTGGTAGCTAAAAAGATAACAACCAATAAAGCATATATAAAAATAACCTTGGAATAGGAAATAACATTGGCAATATCTTCATCGCTTGCTGCTCCATATGTCAAACATACTTTACTATTAATAAATACACTTACTGTAAGCCACAGTACAAATAAAGAAAAGACGATAACAAATATTCTAATTATTTTCATTTCAATAACTTATTAATTTCTCTGTTCATTTGCAAAGTTACATTCTTTACTACGCTATATGGGCGTTTTGACAAGACGTTTAAATAATTACTCATATCTGATGGCGCATAAATTTTGGACTTCATCTGGGTTGGATTGGGAACGTACACGGGCGTCGGCACGGTTCCTCTATCCTCTATAAAATCCAACTTGGTTCCACCAATTTGCACAGCTGTCACTGATTTAGTTGTACAGTTGTTTGATAATAAGCTATATTTATCTATAACCCTAGCGTTACTTGGAAGGCCATATTCATGAGGAGACTTTTCATATTTGACAGATTCTGCTCTAGTCAACAAGCGCCCTTTGGAAAATACATCATCCATATACTTCTGTATCTTCTTATCACTTGCATCCTGAATTTCATACGCTTGTGCACCCTGATCTGATAGTTCATACTTTAAATAGCGCAAGGCGTCTTTACCTGTATATCTTATGAGAACTCCTTTACCTGAAGGATCAGAAGACCCTGAACTTGATTTTCCCTTATCTCCACCCATGTAACGTCCATAAGTATATACAATTGTATTTTTTCCTTCACCAACAGTAATGAAAGTATGCCCAAATCCGTGAGTTTCTGCATACAACTTAGGCCGTCTTCCATCTAGATCAATCAACCTCACTGGATTGTCAAGTGTATAAGCATATCCTCCCGTGGTAACATATTTCTCTGCCAACGGATCCACCCCATACCAAATACTTGCCATAGGATTCAAGTACCTTGCACCGTAATAGTACAAGCCAGTTTCCTCGTCAAACTGCTTAGTGATATAAGACGTTGAGCCGAGGTGATTACTGTGATAGAAGAAAGTTTCTTCTTTCGTGGTATCGTTAGGAATATAGCCATATCCAGCCTGTGGGTCATCAGGGGTGCTCGGGTCATTCCAGCTTACAGGTGGACCGGGGTTGGTATTCGGTGTGGTGTTGGGGCGTGGAGTCTGAATCCAACCCTGTGGCACATCATGGTTACCGAGTTCGGTGAGGACGGCATTATACCCTACACCAGTGTTCTCTGGATCACCATACGCACCCTTCTCTGTAGGTACACCAGGAGCAATGCCCTGCTGTTTATAATAAGCCTCTTTCTGCTTCTGAATCTGATTCATGCGTTCAGCATAGTCCTGCTGACCAGCCGTTACATATGAGCCGTTACGTCCATAGACGTTGTTGAACAGACCCGTTCCTATTCTTGATGCTATGCGCTTATCACCGATAAAGTAATGCTTCGTAAATCTGTTCTTGTTGACAGAGAGGATACTTGCTGGATAAAGCGTGAAGTTATCCGTCTCGTGGAACTTCAGTGCAAACCAAGCACAAAAGAGCTTGCTCATTTTGTCTTGGTGCAGCCTGAAGTCGACATTTGTCAAGGTGATTCCCTGCGGTGCACCGTTGATATACACGCCCTCCATCGTACCGTAAATCTTCATAATGCGCTCATCGGCAGCGTTGTAAGCGTAGCGTAGACTATTCTCATTCACTGGAAAAACAATTGATATATTGCTATGTCATGTTAGTTTATATTTTCTGATAATTTTTTGATAAGGTAAGCCCATAGCTTAGGATTAATGGGGCATGGAGTTGTTATTGAAAATAGGCAGTACTCACCATACCTCTTGCCATTCTCGTCTTTTAAGACAAAATAGGAAGGGACTCCTGCAATATAGGTAGCATTAGGTAAAGATGTTATTATGTTCTTTTCATATTGATGGATATTGAAGGCATCGTTTATAGTCTGTCTATCATTTTCTAATTGATTTATTTTTTTCTTTTTATTTCTTGATGGACATTGCATTTTTATATTTATTATTTCCTTGTCCTTTTCAAATCTTTTTATCTTCAATATATTACAAACGCTATCTATCGTTATAAAATATTCTGTATATTTGTTATCTTGCTGAAAGATAATATAATAATATTTATTTTGTAAAGAATAAAGTATCTTTTTCCCAGGAATGGTATCAAACTTGGATAATACAATATCCGCTTTAGTACGACTTTCTACAGCTACAGGATCTGAATCCTTTATCCCGTGAATCTGAGCGACGCAAAAGCAGGAGATACTAAGAATAATGGTAATGAAAGTCATCTTTTTCATTTTAATATTGGCAAAATATATGGTTTATTTATGTGCGTAGAGTCAACCAGCAAGTGCAAAATTACAAAACATATTTGAAGAATTCGCACTTTGGTGTAGAAAAGTTTAATTTTTCTCTCGGTCTTTCGTTCAATTAATAATCACATAATTGTTTGAAAATGAACGAGTTGATTAACAAAATATAACTAAATAAATTTGGCTAAGCGTCTGATTTTCAGTACCTTTATAATTTATTCAAGACTTTAAAAGTATGATGATTTCAGAGCCACTTAGCCAATATGAGGAGATCCTCAAGAATGCAATCCGTACATCAATGAAAAAATCTGGTGCAAAGTTAGCAAAAACTTTCCAGACTCTGCTCATCGAGATACTGACTTTATACATGATTCTACCCAGAAAGATAAACTTCACACAGATGGCTCGCTACGGCAAGCACGGCGAGCAGACCTATCGTAAGAATTTCAACCGCAAGAAGAAAGACTGCATCGATTGGCTTCTGTTGAACCTGTCTCTTGCAAGGCGTGTGTTGGACATAGATGGCTTACTTGCCATTGCCATAGACCCATGCTATATCAGCAAGGCTGGGAAGAAAACTCCTCATATCGGACGGTTCTGGTCGGGATGTGCAGGGGCGGTGAAGCACGGACTTGAAATCATGGGAATCGGTTTGCTGGATGTTGCCAACAACAAGTGTATGATGCTGCGTGCCCATCAGACAATAGGGAACTCCGCGCTGAAGATGAGGAACAAGACACAAGAGCCTGCTGGACTTTGCGTTCAACGCATCGTTCGCCTCACTGAATGCCGCCAAGTTCTTCATGAAAGACAATGGCATGGACAATTCCATGGCAAAAGTTAAGTCGTTGATGTTCAATGCGAACTATACGAAATTAATTTTCGACATATCCCGATACTCAAATTTTAACGAACTATTGTTAATACAATAAGGGTTAAAAATTAAACTTATCGAGAAAAACTTTTACCTAAAAACGCAATTTTACCACATCTTCTTCGTTTTTTACTCGTAAAAGTAGTACCTTTGAAGCATAAATGAATGTTAATATGACTAACAGTAAAGGATTGAACAGAATAAAGGTCGTTTTGGCTGAACAGCAACGAACAAACAGATGGCTTGCCGAGCAACTTGATAAAGGTGAAGCCACGATTTCAAAATGGTGTACCAACAGAGCACAACCATCACTTGAAACATTGGTGGTAATTGCAAAGGTGCTGCATGTTGATACAAAGGATCTTCTATGGTCTATAAAGGATGAATGATTTTTTATAACGAGAATATAATGGTAGAAAAAAATAAAAGTTCATATACAACCATCACGGGGTGCACGTTTCTCTTTTATGAGTTTCAGCGCATACTTCCTTTGCTGACGGATGCCAATTCAGAATCACTACTGAAGGCTGAAATCGAGAACAACAGAGTCCTCCAGGTCAATTCTATAGCATCACGCAAACGCTTTGTGATGGAATTCAAGCGTAGGTATGCTGCTGTACCTGCTCACTTTTGGCAAACTTGGCAGAATATGAGTGAAGCAGGACAACGTGCAGGGTTGTTTTATGCGATATTGAAAACCTACAAGCTCGTGTTTGATTTTCATTTTAATGTAACAATGAAAAAGTGGAACTCAATAGACCATAAACTTCTGAAAGAGGATCTTCTGATGGAACTTAATGAGCTTTCTGCCCATGATGAGTTTGTTGATAGTTGGTCGGACATGACAAAGAACAAATGCTGTAGCACCTATCTTACTATACTCCGTCAGTCTGGACTTCTTAATGAAAAGACCAATGAACTGACAGCCATTAAGCTTGACGCAAGTGAGTTTGCATATTATATCCGTAGTGGTGAGGAGTGGTTCATGGAAGCCTGTCTTCTCTATCCTTACGAAATAAATGATATTAAAAACCAGTTGTAAAAGATATGAAGAGCATGACTATACCAGAATTGTATGAATATCTGTGTTCGCCACAATTTCAAGACGAGAACAGTGGCAACATATTCTACAACTACTACATATACCAATACCCAGCGAACAAGGAATACGAAATGCGCCGACAGATTCAGGAGTTCAAGGAAAAACTTGAACGCCCTACAAACTTTGTAGATGCTCTTGTGCTCGATTTGTTCAAGGTATTCTGTGAGTATCTCGGTAATGAGAAATTTGGCGACACGTCATTATTGAATGATACCTTTGAGGAAGACAAGCTGCATCCCAATATGGTGACAAACGAATTGACCGCAGAGGCCAACTCAGATAACTTCATCAGCTTTGTAAGCCAGAAAATTGACGAGCATATCAATTCCAACAATGGCTACAAGCATCCCTATGTCTTTATTCACGGCATAGGCAAGATGTTTCCGTATCTGCGCACCAACGTCTTCCTCACACGCTACGAGAAATACAACGACACGTCGCGTTACAAAATCATCCTCTTCTATCCTGGTCACCAAGAGGGCAACTCATTTTCTCTTTTTGACACTCTTGAAGACTCGCACACCTATCGTGCAACATTATTAGTTAATAAATAAATCCATATATCGCGTATGAAATTCAAGGACTTGTATGAAAAAGGGCTTAACCGCAAGGTGAACCCAGCAGTATCTGCTTCTGACCTTACAGACGAAACGGTGCTGACCGAAATCATTGAATATGTCTTCACAGAGGAGATTGTCATCAATCTCTACAACATACTTACCAACATCAAGGTTAATCAAGGCAGCCATATCGGTATATGGATTAACGGTTACTATGGTTCAGGTAAGTCTCACTTCCTGAAATATGCCAGCTATTGTCTCTCACAGAACAAGCAACGTTGTGAGATGGCTTTTATCCGCTTGATAGAGGCAACAGAGGAACTCATGCGTCACGCAAATGGCATATCCAAATTGGAGCAAGAAGGAGTTTCTGTTCCTGAGTTAAAGTCACTGCAGAGGTGGTATGTGTCACAAGCTGATGTCGAAATGGTGATGTTCAACATTGGCGATGTACATGACGTGAATGCAGATCAGAAAACAGCGTTCACTACCATTTTCTGGAACCAGTTTAATGCACAGCGTGGATATAATTCGTTTAATCTCGCTCTTGCTCAGCATCTTGAGAAGGCTCTTGACGACAACGGTAAGTTCCTGGAGTTCAAGGAATATGTGAAGAGCAAGGGTTATGATTGGGAACGCAATATCTCGCGCTTTGCTGCCAGTCGTCTTGACCTTGCCTTACAGATGGCTAAAGAGGTTGACCCTGAGCTTTCTACGGATGTCATACGTACTCGTATTCTCAACAACGAGGTGAATGTTTCGGTAGAAGCTTTTGCTGCAGAAATGAAGGAATTTATAGATAAAAAGTCAAATCGTAACTTCCGCATCCTGTTCTTCGTCGATGAGGTGAGTCAGTTCATTGGCGAGCATCGCGACCTCTTGCTTCAGCTTCAATCACTGGTAAAGCGTCTCGATGAAGTTTGCGAGTCGCGCTGCTGGATAGCTTGCACGGCACAGCAGACTTTGGAAGAGGTGGTGACAAACGTAGGTGGCAATGCCAGCAATCCTGAGGACGAGGTAGGCAAGATTCTTGGACGTTTCGAGGTGCGTGCATCGCTGCAGGGCACATCGCCTGAGTATATCACCCAAAAGCGTATTCTTGAAAAGAAAGGTGATGTCGAGATTACGCTGGGTAACATGTTCGACAAGGACAAGGCGAAACTCGATGCCCAGTTCATATTGCCCAGTCAGTACAAAGCATATACAAGCAAGGAAGATTTCGTTGCTTGCTATCCGTTCGTGCCCTATCAGTTCCAACTCATTATGAAGGTGCTCGACTCGTTTGTCAATATGAACTATGTCGACAAGCAGGTGAAGGGAAACGAGCGTTCGCTCATCAATATCACCTTCTCCATAGCTAAGGAAACCGCAGACATGGAAGTCGGGGAGTTTATCTCTTTCGACCGCTTCTTTGGTGCCATGTTCCAGGGTTCTATGCAGCATCTTGGTCAGCGTGCCATTGCCAATGCACGTCAGGCGCTCGAACATATTAAAGACCCAGAAAAACAGGAGTTCTATCGTCGTGTTGTATATGTGCTCTTTATGATATGTAACCTCTCGGATGTTGACAAACCTTCTTTCTTGGCGACAATCGACAATATAGTGACGCTCCTCATGACCAAAGTGGACGCAAGCAAGGCTGCTATTAAGCATGAGGTAAGCACCGTGTTGGCGTTTTTGATAGACAAGGCTGTTATTCGCAAGACGAAAACCGAGACAGGAAGTGAGATATATGAGTTCTATACTGAGGAAGAGTCGAAGGTGGCTCAACTCATAAAGAATCAGCAGGTGGACAGCAATACTTACAGCGATGAACTGAAGTCTATCTTCTTCAGCCATTTCGGAAATCCAAGCAACAAGAAGACGTTTGCCACACGCTCGTTTAATGTGGGAATCAACATCGACGGGCGAAACTATCTTAGCAACAACGCCGACATCTGCATCGATTTTGTGACAACCGCTGATACCGACTCTGCCGAGCAGTTTGCTTTCAGCGTCAACACCACGTCGCAGGGCACCCATCTCATTTATTTCCTCTATCCGCAATTGAAGGAAAATGACGAACTTCGTGCCAACTTCCTGTATTACTGCCGTGTGCAGCGTTTCGCACAAGAACCTGCAATAAGCGAAGAACGCCAGCGTACAAAACTGATATTCCAACAGCGTGCCAGGGAACTATACGAAAAGGAGATAAAACCTCAGTTCCAGCATATTCTCGACACCTGTCCTGTCATTTCATGCGGAGCGGTGCTCTCGGCTTCGCAAACAGGTACTGCCAAGAAAACCGAACGCTACGAGGCTTTGCTCAATTGCCACATGGAGACACTCTATTCGTGTGCTATGCTTGTCAACGGTGGCGAGACTCCGAAGAATGGAGCAGACCTGTCGGCAAAGATACTGCGACCCGTAGATCCTGAGCTATCCAATATGCCGCTCAGCACTCCAGAGACGAAAATCAAGGACTGGCTCGACCGCTCGCCTCACGACGTGACGGTGGCTGATGTCGTTCGCCAGTTCTCGAAGGTGCCTTACGGATGGTCTGACTATGCCACCATCTATTTCCTCAACGAACTGGTACGCCGCCATCTGTATGCATTCAACTATAACAACAATCCCAATGTGAGCCGTGAGGATACGGCACGCAACATTGTGCGTGATGCCAGCAGGTTCACTGTGGAGAAAGCAAAAGCCATCTCGCAGGAGGTGCTTAACGACTTCATTGATGCCTGGAAGCATATCTTCAACGTGATGTCGGTGAAGGGTAGCAACGACAGCACCGAGCTGTTCCGCAACTGCAAGGAGACAGACGACAGTCAGCTTAATACGCTTCTGAAAAATTATCGTAGCCTTTCTCATAAACTTAGCGGATGCCCCTTTGTCCATACCATCGACGAAGCTGTCACTTTGATGGAAAGCTGGCTCACGGAGCGCGACCATCTGAAGTTCTTCCAAACCATCATCAACGCACGCGCCGAGGCTTGCCAACTCTTCGACCGTTGCAAGAACATCAACTCGTTCCATAACGACCAATTCCCCAACTACGAGAAGGTGTGCAAGTTTATTGATGACAATCGTGACAATTTCGCTTTCCTCACCGACGAACAACAACCGACTGTAAAGGCCATACGTGCCATACTTACCGACAAGGAGCCGTGGGACAAGATGCCATCTTACATGAAGATGATGCGCACGTTGAACGGTCAGTTGGACGAGTGCAAAACCAAACTCATTGAAAAGATAAAGGCCGACTACAACAAGGTGTTCGATGAACTTGAACAGTATGCCAACGAGGTGAATGTGTCGCGTGACAAGTTTGCAAAGCGCGACATCACCATATCGCTGAAAACAAGCACCTCTAACTTCTATGCTTTGCAGGCCAATGCGGACACTCGCGATTTCTACGAGGAGGAGATGAAGAAAATCAACGGGGCTATCCCTGCGCCTCCACCATCAACCTCTGGCGGCAATGGCGGCGGCACATCAAATCCTGCCGATCCTCAGCCCCAGCCAAGAATGCGCAAGATAGTGCATCTCAATACGCATACCACCAAGCCAATGCGTTCAGAGGCTGATGTGGACATCTACTTGGCAGGATTGAAAGCCGAACTTATGCAGTATATAAACGACAACAACGACATTATTATAGGATAGGACCATATAATATGGATACTAACAGATTGAAACGCTTCGCTACCGAGGCTCGAAATATATTGATGCAGGGCGTGAAAAACCGCTTGCAGGCTATAGGCTTCGACCTGAATACTGGCAAACCCGCTGAAATGCCACAGAAGGTGGAGGGCGGTGCCGTGTTCATGGGCGACACCGTAACGACTGACTTTTACAGCCGTTGGATGTCGCTCTATAACAATATCTGCGCTCGCGGCATCAAGCAGGTGGCAGAAGAGGCAGCCTACACATGGTTCAACCGCTTCATGGCTATACGCATCATGCAGAAGCAGGGCTTCATCTCGCCTGTCTTGGCTTACGAAAGCGAGGAGGTGCGTGTGCCGGTCATTGTTAGCGAGGCGCGCCAGGGACGTATGCCTCAGATGGCAGCCGATGTGCATGACAAACTGATGGCTCTCCTTGACGACGACAGCAAGACCAACGAGCAGTTCGCCTTGCTCATAGTGGCTTATTGCCATGAGAATCCTATCATCAACAAATGTTTCGGAGCCATTGCCGACTACACAGAGTTGCTTCTGCCACAGAACATCTTGGCGGAAGGTGGCTTTGTGAGTATGCTCAACGACACAGAATTCATCACAACCGATGATTTCCGCTCTGCCGAACTTATCGGCTGGCTCTATCAGTTCTATATCTCCGACCGCAAGGACGAGGCTTTTGCCAAGAAGGGTAAGTATGATGCCGACGAGATAGCTCCTGCCACGCAGATATTCACGCCCAATTGGATTGTGAAGTATATGGTGGAGAACACCGTGGGTCGCATCTATATCGACAACAATCCGTATTGCGAGGTGAAGGACAATCTGAAATACTTGGTTGATACGCCTTCGGGCGACGAAACGCTACAGATTGACGACCTCGCTGAGCTTACCGTTGCCGACCTTGCCTGTGGCTCGGGCCACATCCTCAACGAGTGTTTCGACTTGCTCTATGCTCTATATGTGGAGGAAGGCTACAGCCGCCCACAGGCTATTCGTAGCATCCTGTGCAAGAACCTCCTTGGCATCGACCTCGACACCCGTGCCAAGCAGCTTGCCACGTTTGCCCTCCTGATGAAGGCTTGCCAAAAAGACAACAGTTTTCTCGACGCCAATGTGATGCCGCGCGTCTACGATATGCCGCTACCTATAGCCGAGGCTATAGCTGACGAAGGCAACGCTTGCCATGCCAAGGAATATCTCAAAGACACGCTTCCACACTATCTGTTGGGCGGCAATGCCGACATGCTGAAGGAACTAACCGATGCCATTCTGTTGATGAACCATGCCAACACGCTTGGCAGCATTATGAAGTTCGACATTTCGGATCAGACCCGCAATGTCGTGATGGTTCGTACGCAGGAGTATGAGGAGCAGTTGGCGAATGGCGAGATTGTGCCTTCGCCTATTCTGTTGCTGATGCCTTATATGCGCATCATACTTGCACTAACCCAAAAATATGCTGCGCTTTGTATGAATCCGCCGTATATGGGCAGCGGAAGGTTCGATGAGGTGCTGGCTAAGTATGTGAAGGACAACTATGCTGAGGGCAAAGCCGACCTTTTCTCTGTATTCATGCAGATGGGTATGGAGCGTCTTGCCACAAATGGAAAAATGGCGCAAATCAACATGCAGAGTTGGATGTTCCTCAGCTCGTTTGAGAAGTTGCGCACGCAGTTCTTGAAGAACTACAACATCGACAACATGCTCCATCTTGGTCCTCGCACGTTCGATGAATTGTCGGGCGAGGTTGTGCAGAATACAGCTTTTGTACTCAGTAAGCATCAGCTAACTGAGCAAGGTGGTGTGTACTATCGTCTTGTGGATGGAAAGAACTGTACTGACAAGGAACAAATGTTCTTGGAAGCACAGATGGATCACACGGAGAAGATTTACTATGTTAATGTGGAACAAACGAACTTTGAGAAAATACCAGGTTATCCGATTGGATATTGGCTTTCTCAAAACATCCTTGACTTGTTTAATCAACAAATAATAAATAGTGTTGCTGGAATTAAAGTCGGAAACCAAACAGGAAATAACGACAAATACATTATGTTTTGGTTTGAGTTGTCCGATAATAAATGTAGTCTTAAAGAATTAGACAAAAGCAAGAAATGGTTTCCATATAATAAAGGTGGAGGCGTTAAATGGTATGGTAATAGATTCCTGGTCGTTAACTGGGAAAACGATGGATATGATATAAGAAATGAAAGAAACGAAGCAGGAGAGATAAGATCGGTTATTCGAAACTTTTCTTATCACTTCAAAGAGTGCTTATCGTTTGGCCGTATAGGGAGTGGAAATTTATATGTTAAGTATGTTCCCGAAGGAACGATGTTTGATATAAATGGCCCTTGTGTATTTTCAAAACTTAGTTTGAAGTATATCATGGCTTATTTAAATTCGAATGTAGCCAAAGAACTATTACAAATTGTTAGTCCTACACTAACATTTCAGGTGGGAGACGTTTCAAAGGTTCCTATAATCCAGATAGAAGATAATACCACTTTATCAAAAATTGATGATATTGCAGACTCTTCTATCAAAATCAGCAAAACTGATTGGGACGGCCACGAAACCTCTTGGGATTTCCAGCGCAACGAGCTTCTATCCATTGATGCCGACACCTGTATGGAGAACATCAATTACGAGATAGAGAAGCATTTCGAGGAGACGGGCGAGCAGATATGCATAGATCCTGCTGCCCCACAGCTCGACAGCTTGGCATGGCGCATAGAGCAGTACAAGACGAAGTGGGAGCGCAAGTTCATGCAGCTGCACAAGAACGAGGAAGAGCTCAACCGCCAGTTTATCGATATCTATGGCTTGCAGGACGAGCTGACGCCCGATGTCCCCCTTGATGAAATCACCATCCTTCAGCAAGGTGAAATCTCGATTGAGTGAGCGCAGAGCCAAGCTTGCTTGAACTATGCCGAGCGAAGAGAAATTGTGCGAAGCAAAATTCGATTGAGTGAGCGCAGAGCCAAATCTCGATTGAGTGAGTGCAGAGCCAAATCAATAATTACTAATTGTTAAAAAATGCCAAGAAAAGAATATACATCACTACCAACCAACTATCCAGTATGCGAGCATAGCAGCTGCCCCATGGCAGCCAACTGCTTGCATCAGATAGCCCATACCGTAATGCTGAAGAACGACGAGTATCTGCGCCTCATCAATCCCACACGATGCACGCAGGATACCGCTTGTGCATATTATCGCAGCAACAGTCCGATGCTTTACGCCCGCGGCTTCACCAATTTCCAGCAACGTATGTTCCCCGATCAGTACACCCGTTTCATGGCTATCTGCATCAGCGAATGGAGTCGCAACCCTTACTTCGAGCGTCGCCGTGGTGCACGCCTCTTGCCGCCAAGCGAACAGCAATTCATACTGAAAGCCTTGAAAGCGGTAGGCGTGACGGAAGAAATGCAGTTCGATAGCTACGAGGAAGCCGTCAACTGGTACGACTAACGCTCAGTAATCTCCGTCAAGTACTCGAGTAATCCCTGCCAAGTACTGGAGTAATCTCGCACAAGTACTGAGACAATACCATCAAATAAGCATAAAGAAAGTAATGAAACAAGAGCTAAAAGACATAATACAGCGTTTGCTTGAACGCCATAAGGAGTTAGGCATATCGGATCAGATAGACTACGAAAAGTTCTATCTGTACTCTATCATTACCCATAGTACAGCCATAGAAGGCAGTACTGTGACAGAGGTGGAAGCACAACTGCTCTTTGACGAAGGCATTACAGCTAAAGGAAAACCTTTGATAGAACAGTTGATGAACCTCGACTTGAAAGCGGCTTACGATTATGGCCACACTTGGATAAAACGACACGAGGACATCACCGTGGAATCTCTTGTCACTCTTGCTGCAAGAGTGATGGCTCGAACTGGCGGAGAATATAATTCTTTAGGCGGTAGTTTTGATGCTTCGAAAGGAGAACTTCGCAAGTTGAATGTAACAGCAGGTGCAGGCGGTCGTTCGTATATGAACTGGAAGAAGGTGCCAGTGAAACTGAAAGCATTCTGCGATGAACTTAATAAACGCCGTAAAGCAGTTGACAAATGCGATAAAGCAGCTGTCTACGAACTGAGTTTCTGGGCACACTACGAACTGGTAACGATACATCCCTGGGCAGATGGAAACGGCAGAACCTCACGTCTGCTTATGAACCTTCTGCAAATGGAATATGATGTGTTGCCAACAAAGGTTTTTAAAGAAGACAAAGCAGAATACATACAAGCTCTCATAGACACAAGGGAAGCAGAAGATACAAACATCTTCATCAACTGCATGGCTAAACTGCATTGCGAACATCTGCAACAGGATATCGACCAATTCCTGCGGTCGACAGCCGAAGAAATGGTCGATAAAACGGCAATACAGCAAGAAATGGTCGAGAAATGGTCGATAAAACCTACTTTAGCAGAAAAATTGGCCGATATTATAATTTTCATGGCCGATAAAGAAGAAGTTAGGACCGAACAAATTGTTTCACAATTGGCTCTGACTGAAACTACAGCCAAACGCTATCTACGCCAACTGACAGAGTTAGGCTACTTGGAAGCTCATGGAGGCAACAGAAACAAATCATATACAAGAAAGTGAAAGAATAAAACGTTCTTTTTCATATAGAACAGAGTTATGGAAGAAAACAACAAACAACATATAATATGGCACGATGACGTTATCGTGAAGCAATTCATCAGTTATGCTGTGGGCTGCATGATGGGGCGCTATAGCATCGACAAGCCCGGCCTTATCCTTGCCAACCAAGGCGATGGAGTGAAAGAGTATGAGGCTCTCGTGCCAAACGCTCGTTTTGAAATCGACGACGACGGCATCATTCCGTTGATGGCATCGAATACCGACTTTGCCGACAACGCCACGGTGCGCTTCAAGAAATGGCTGGCTGTTGTGCTGGGCGAGGAGAAGCTGGTGGAGAACCTCAACACCGTGGAAGCCGCCCTTGGCAAGAGTATTGATGACTTCTTCGTCAAGGACTTCTGGAAATACCATAAGAAGATGTATCAGAACCGTCCTATCTACTGGCTGTTCAGATCAAAGAAGGGTGCGTTCCAGTGTATCGCTTATATGCATCGCATGACACCCTATACAGCCGAGCAAATCCGTACAAAGTATCTGCTGCCACACATAGAATGGCTTGAGCAGAAGCAAAGCGAAATGAAAGAAAATGAAGCCAACCTCAGCACAGCCGAGCGTCGTGGACTCGACCGCCTGACCGCACAGATAGCCGAATGTCGCGAGTATCATGACCGTCTGCATGAAGTGGCTGACAAGCAGATTGCCTTCGACCTGGACGATGGAGTAGTGGTGAACTATGCTAAGTTTGGCGATGTTTTACAGAAATTGAAGTAAAAAAAGACGACATGAACGTATTACAGAAGAAAATATACGACTATTTCGACCGTGACGCAGAATTGAAAGTTCTGTTCATTTTCGAAGACTCTATAAACGATATTCTAATAGAAGAGCTTGAAAGTGCAGAATGGAAAACGGGCTACCGGTATGTTGACTTCAAGGGAGATTGGTTCACGACGAAATATCTACTTGACAACAACTGGCAGGATGACAAGGTTGTAATATATTTTCATCAGTTTAGTCCGCTGCAACAGAAATCGCTGCAGTCATCGTTTCCGCTTATGGACGTGCTTGCAGCCAACATGGAGTATCACAGCCAAGATTATGCAGCATTCATGCAGCAATACGGACTGCCTACAAATGACGGGCAACTTGTTAGATTTGTGGAGAGAAATGTCATCTCTTTACAGTCGGACAAGATGCTGCGGTTCTTCACGCCTTATTATCAAGACGGCAGTATAACATACGACATCATGGTGCGTGGTTGCATAAGCAGCTTTATGGGTGCGCATAATGTATTGGATTGGGACAGCATCATACTTAAAGTGCTGTTGTATGGCAGAGAGTGTGAGAGCGGTAAACAAAGGGATTTCTACGTCAGGCTGCAAGGATGCAAGGATGCCCAGGAGGCTCTGGGCAGGCACTTTACAGACATCTTTGGCGTGTCGTTTAATGACAATAGTAAAGAAAAGGTGGCACAAATTGTGAAAGTCTTCAAGTACAATGCCATAGTACAAAACCTTGCACCGATAGCCGCGGACAACTACAAGCAGACAAGAATTGCTGATAGTGTGGCTCTGCAGCATATGAACCGCATCTTGGAGTTGGCTCTCAGTAAAGAAAAGACAACAAAAGCCCTCACCGAACTCTTCAATGAGTTGGGCAGCCAAGTGCGCGATACTGACATCATACGTTGGTATGGCACGGATGCCAATTACTATTATCTGCCGGAGGCACTTTGCGTACCGATTATTAAAACTCTTTTGGAGGAAAAGATAGAAACAGAACCAGCGGAAGTTATCAATAGAATAGGGGAGTTGATGCTAAAACATAGCGACAACTCTATGATGACTGCCGTAATGGATTATGCTGTCATCGTGGCAAGGCTTTACGAGAAGGCTCTCACGCTCGGCTCGTTAACGCTCAACACTGCCAACGAGTATGTTATGAAATATGAGTCAGACTATAGCTCTATTGACCAATACTACCGTCTGGCCAACGAAACTTACTTTGGCATAGATCCAACATGCGAGTTGTTTGACGCAGTACAGAAGGTGAAACGTTGTCTTGACCAAAACTACAGCAAGCTTTGCAACCGAATTAATCTGGAGTGGACCAGATGTCTGAAAGAAACGGGAGGAATGGACGAGGTGCATTTGTTGCGCCAATACAACTTCTATGATGAGCGAATTAAGCCGATACAGAAAAAGGTGGCGGTAATCGTGAGTGACGCACTCAGATACGAAGTGGCACAGGAGCTTATAGGCGAACTGGCAAAATTTAAACATATTGCAAGTCTGAAACCAGCCATTGCCATGCTTCCATCTGAAACAAAATACTGTAAGCCATCGCTGCTTCCGCACCGTGAACTGAAACTCTATGGTAAGGGCGAAGAGCAAAACATGGCTGTAGACAACCACATCCTCGACACTACACAGAAACGCTCTAAGTACTTGCAGGCCTATCGCGACGGTGCCGTATGTGTGCCGTTTGAAACAGTGGCGGAATATAACCAGGAGCAGAACCGTGAGATATTCAAGCATCCGTTGGTGTATATCTTTCACGATGTAATTGACAAGACAGGACATGACGGCAATGCCAAGCAGATAGTGAACAGTTGCAGGGAGGCTATCAACGATTTGAAAAATATGATTCCCAAGATACATGCCTCATACAACGTGACGGAAGTGTACATAACAAGCGATCACGGCTTCCTGTTCAACGACATAATATTTGCCGACAAGGACAAGCACAAAATAGAAGAGGACTGTCTGGAACGCAGCACACGTTATTATCTTACTAAATCGAAAGATGAAGTAAGCGGCGTGGTTAAATTCCCACTCAGCGAGGTGTCGGGCATGGTTAATGTTGAGGACGTGATGGTGGCTGTGCCAATGGGTACAAACCGATTTGCAGCTCCATCGGGAGGCTATATGTTCACTCATGGCGGTGCGGCATTGCAGGAACTGATAATCCCCGTAATAACAAGCCGCCAGGAAAGAGACGACAACAAACAACCAGTGGGCGTGATGATTCTCGACAGACGACTTTCTATGCAAGCCTCACGCCTGAGATTCAAGATGCTGCAAACAGAGGCTGTGTCTATGGACATGAAGGAACGCCAAATAAGGGTTGCACTATATCATAACGATGTGCCGGTTACGCCTGTCAAGGACATCATTCTCGACAAGACAGACCCGTCTTTGGACAACAGAAAGATACAGGTAGACCTCACACTCAATAAGAATGTTGATGCTAAGGTGCTGCAACTGAAAGTTTTTGATGCCACAGATGAATTGAACCCAATAATAAAGGAGAATGTGACAAACAACACATTGATAGAAAATGATTTTGACTTCTAATTTCAGTATTCAAGGTTTATGGATTTACAACAGAAAATAATGGATTGCTTCATAGGCAAGGTCGTCAGAAAAGACTTGGCGTTCCTTGTGAAGGGAGGACTTCCTGTGCCTACATACGTGTTGGAATACCTTCTTGGGCAGTATTGCGCCAGCGATGACGAGGAGGTGATAAACGAAGGTATAGAGAAGGTGAAACTGGTTATCCAAAACAACTATGTGCACCGCGCAGAAGCCGAATCAGTAAAAGGACTCATACGTGAGAATGGCCAGCACCGTATCATAGACAAGGTGACAGTTGTTCTTAATGAGAGAAACGATGAATATCAGGCTACCTTTGCCAATCTTGGATTATCTGGTGTTCCTATCGGTACCGACTATGTGCGCCATAACCCGAAGCTATTGAGCGGCAATGGTGTGTGGTGCATCATCACACTGAGTTATATCAGTGGCGAGAATATCAAGGTGAGATGGGAAATACAAACATTGAAGCCTATTCAGATTTCAAACATCGACCTGCAAGACTATATCGACCAACGAAAGAACTTCACAACCGATGAATGGATAGACTTCCTGATGCACACAGTGGGTTTGAATCCAGAGACAATGAACCGACGTGAGAAGTTCATAACTTTGGTGCGTCTTCTTCCTCATGTAGAGAACAACTTCAATTTCATGGAGTTGGGACCGAAAGGTACGGGCAAGTCTCATGTGTTTCAGGAATTGTCGCCATACGGTGTGCTTGTCAGCGGAGGCGATGTAACCAGTGCCCGATTGTTCGTGAAAATACAAGGAAATAAGGAGATACTCGGATTGGTAGGTTATTGGGATGTCGTGGCATGGGATGAATTTGAACAGCAGAAAGGTCGCAATGTGGATGCCGTACTCATCGATACCATGCAGAACTATCTTGCTAACAAGTCGTTCAATCGTGGTAAGGGTACACATGAGGCAAGTGCATCTATGTCTTTTGTCGGCAACACAAAGCATACTGTGCCATACATGTTGAAGAATAGCCATCTGTTTGAGAGTATTCCTACTTCCTTCATTAAGGGTGCGTTCCTTGACCGTATGCACCTATATAATCCTGGGTGGGAAATCAAGATGTTGAAAAAGAACAGTTTCTCTAAGGGTTATGGCCTTATCACTGACTACATTGCAGCTGTGTTACACGCTCTACGCAATGACGATCGCACGGCATTGCTGAACGATTATGCTAAGTTCGACGGTTCGCTTTCTGAGCGCGACCACCTTGCCATACGCAAAACATTCTCTGGCATGATGAAACTCATCTATCCTGATGGTAAGATAACGGACGAGGAAGCTAAGGAAATCATTGACTTCGCTGCAGAAGGGCGCAAACGAGTCAAAGACCAGCTGTATATCATTGACAGCACTTTCTGTACCGAGCCGGCGAAGTTTGAATACACGTGGCTAAAAACTGGCGAGACCATAAAGGTGGAAACACTTGAAAATATCGAGCACAAGTCAACCCATACGATGGAGAATAACGATGGGCAGAATATGGATAAAAAAGAAGGACAGGAAGATAAGCACGAAACAAGAACGGCTGGTTCTCGGCCTCGCATAAAGCCTCTTGTAGCCAAGACTATATCCATAAGAGAAAACCAGGGTGGAGTGACTTACAAAGATCTGTTTGGTGATTATCTGCGCACGGCAAAGGAAATCTGTATAACCGACCCATTCATTCGCCAACCCTATCAGATAGACAATTTAGTGGATTTCATACAAATGGTGAAAGATGTGTCAACCCAGCAAGACACCATAAAAATTCATCTGAGCACGCAAAATGACGATGATGAGAAGGTGGCTGAGGTGATAGACTCGTTCAATGATTTGGTCGACGAGTTATTGCCGATGGGTATAGAGTTCACTTACGACTTTAAGGCGGACCATGATCGTCTGATAAAAACGGACACGGGGTGGACAATCACACTGGGGCGTGGCTTGGATATCTACGAGAAGTTCAACCGTTTCTCATTGTGCCGTTCCAATCAAACGAACAGGCGTTGCAAGGCTTTTAATGTTAACAAGTTCAAAAATATTATTGTAGGAAACAATGGTGTAGGAAAATCCACACTGATGGAAGCTGTATCTCTTGCCTTAGGGTACGGTCTAAACAAGTTTGAGGTAACTCCACACATATTCAACATAGAAAGCATCCAAGAATATAAGGTAAATCATATTTTGCCCGAAATATTGATAGAAGTGTATTTCACAGATGATAATCTTGGGGAATTGTCTGGTGAGAACAACTCTTTACATGAGCATAAGAGTGGCTTATACCTAAGAGTATGTTTTAATGAATCGTATTCAGAAATATACAATGAAAAGGTACGAATTTTATGTTAAATAACCAAAGATAAAACAATATAATTTATTGTATATCAAAATATTATAAATTATTCAGTAAACACTAATTACGAATTGTGAATTTTGAATTGAAAAAACTCCTCCGCTCGGCTTCGCCGAATCTTAGAATATCTGAAGAATATTTTTCAAGAACGAAAGGCTTATCGCAGAAAATATTCCCGTTTGCTGCGCAAACAATCTCAGAATATCACCTAACCCCACGCAACCTAATTTAGAATTTTGAATTACCCCACGCAACCCAATTTAGAATTTAGAATTTAGAATTACCCCGCACAGTCCAATTTTGAATTTCTAACCTGTGCCGGTGTCTGCCCGCATCTTGACTTACAGAAAACCCGCATGTTCTGCACCGTAGAGAATTTTAGTTCGTCGGCAATCTCTTGTTCCGTGTGCGCCGTTTGGCGCAGCATATCCGTCAGACGTTTCATGCGATGCTTCGACTGCCACTCCAACGGCGTCTCTTTGAATACCTTGCGAAAGTGTCGGACAAACGAGGGGTAACTCATGTTGAGTCTTGTTGCCATTTCTTTCACAGGGAGATAATCATCAACCAACTTCATCACGTCATTGTAAAAATGCGCATTCGGATCGTAGATAGGAGCAATAAAGGGCAGCAAATCTTCTGGCCGGTAATAGGCTTGCAGCACCGCCGCTAACTCTTGTTGTTTCATGGCATGCACGTTACAGCACAGCAGTCCATCGGCGATGTAGCCCGTCATTTGTCGAATAATGGCTTGTATCTCGGGTATCATGGATAACACCTTGCCCTGTTCTCCTACTTGTTCACCAAACTTCTGTAGCAAGTTAGAGTTCACGATGCGATGGCAGAAATCCAGTCCGTCGCCCTGCACGTAGAGTCGCATGCATACCGTATCTTCCATGACGGTGACGTACGACTCATTTCCGAAAACGGCAGTTATCATCTCTCCGGCATTGACAACGGTTTCAACGTTCTTTTGATAGCATAACTTAATTTTCCCACTGATTACAAATATCATCACGGGTACGGGTAGAATGTCACCCACACGATCACCACACATGCCAGTAAGCAAAGCAAACCCTATGGCTTTAGAGCCAATATAGTTGGGACACTGGCGATGCTTGTTTAAATTGTAAAATTTCATGTGCTAAATGTTTGCAAATCTGTAGAATAAAAGAAAACAGACATTAGTTTTACAAAGATAAGCAAATAATGGTTGTATAGAATGCAAATATATAAAATATTAACACTTACGTTAAGTAATTAAATACTATTAACGTTTATGGGGGGGTAGATAGATATATTTATCGTTTTGATATTTTTTTGTGCATTTACTCCATTTGTAATGATTACTTTTGTATTGTTCAAAATACGAACTTTTTGCATCTATTAGGTGATGAGGCGCTGTTGCCATTCCACCTTATTATATATAGTTCACAAACCATCGAAAAATGGGAACAGCCTTTGCGCTGATATGCAAAATAGAATGAAGGTAATGTAGGACGGAGAACCCCAAGTAAGACAGATACTCTGGGTGAATGTTTGTCTATAACCATTTGTAAAAAGAGAAGAATATGCCAGCTATAGCTGGTAACAAAATATAGAAAACTTATTTATAAAAACAAAAAAAATTAAACATGGCAAAAAGAAATTATGTGAGTCCAGTTATCTTGGTTTTGGCTTGCGGGGATCCAGGTACAGGTCTGAAGCCGTTTAGCCAGTATGACCCTGACAACCCTACAGGCAACGCAAAAGAAATGGAGTTTGACGACGAAGAGAACGACACAGGCTGGGAATAATAAACCCCATGTCGGCGATCGTAAGTAAACAGACGTATAGTAAATAAGAAAATGAAAAAAAACACAAACATGAAACATTTATTACCAGCAAGGTATCTGCTGACGATGCTCCTCGCGTGCTTCATGGCACTCGGAGCGCAAGCACAGCAGAAAACAGAGCCACCGTTGGAGTATTACGTGTCTGCCAAGGCAGGTAATGATGCCCGTAACGGTACTTCGTGGAACGATGCCTTCAAGACGCTTCGTCAAGCGCTCGTGATGGCAGATCAGAGTAAAAACACCAATGTCAATATTTATATTGCAGAGGGACAGTATGATGTGGGAAAACCAGTGGGCGACGACAAATCGGGCTTTTACTTTCTCACCAAGAAAGGAGAAACCCTCAACATCAAAGGAGGTTTCCCCACTCCGGGAGCGCGTACACTGCCTACGGACAAATGTAACAACAACCCCAAGGAGTACACCACAGAGTTGATAAGTAACCAGAACATAGCGAAATCCGTGTTCCTTACGCAGGCAGCAAACCAGACGCTTACATTAAGTGGACTGACTTTCAATTCCAAGCGATTTAATGGTACTAATGAATATGGGGCTTTGATAACCTTGGATGCAGGGAGTAAAGAAAATGTGCATTTCAAGATGAGCGACTGCGTCATCAATTACTATAAGTCAGGTGGTGCTGGAGCCATATTTGTGAGAAATGCCCACAACAACCCCAAGGTTGAACTTGAACGTATAGAGGTGCTGCAAGGAGAGCGTATAGGTTTGTTCGGAGGAGGTTTCCTCGCTTTTGAAGAAATTGCCAAACATGTTAATACGCAGATAGATGTCAGATACGTCACATTCCATGACATGCGTCATATTGGTTCAACGGCGATGTGTTGTCTCATTGGTGCTATAAATTCAGGTACTAAGGCAGAGAACCCCAACTCGTACGTCAGGATAGACCACATGCAGGTGAATCGTTGTGATGCTCTTGCAGGAACGGGTCAAAAGCCTACGATGTTGTTCAACGGGTTTGAGAAGGTAGAAGTTACCAACTCGGTGTTCCACAACTCAAGAGCTGGTAACGGTGGTATCATGCAGGTTGGTGGTTTTGTGAACTTCCTTTCAGAAAACAACCAATACTACAATAACTTCGGTGGTGATATTGGTGGTGCTATCAGTATTATCACCGGCAATAGCCAAATTAATACAAACACACCACGTAAAGCTGTATTCCGCAACGATGAGTATCATGGCAATAGCACTGGCGCCTCATTGGCGAAAGGCGATGGTGGTGCTGTTCATATTAGCTCTAAGGGTGAAACAAACAGACCGCTTTCTGTATTCGTGGAGAATTGTAATTTTGCAAACAACTTTACAACAGCTCTCGAAGGTGGTGCCATGTTCATAGACGTAGACGGTAAGGTGGAGATTAAGAACTCCATGTTCTGTAATAACACTGCCAATAAGGATGCTTCCAGTGGTACGGGTTCAGGTGGTGCCATTCGTTTTGCAGGTGCCAACCCGCTCATCATTGATGGCTGTTATTTTAGCAACAATGCTACTAAGAAAGGTGGTGGTGCCTTTGAAATTGACATCGCCAACATGCCATTTGAGGTAAAGAATACTGTCTTTGTAGGCAACACTTGTAAAGAGGGAGCCGAAAGTGGTGGTGTTATTTACCCGTCAGGTGGCGCAGTTTCCCTCCCAAGTGGTCATGGTTCGTTTACGAATTGTAAATTCATTGGAAACACCAGTAACTCTTACGGAGGTGGAGTCAGTATCAGAAATAACACTTTCGTGACAGACAAGCCGATTACCTTTGACAACTGTGAGTTTGATGGCAATAAATCCAACAACGGTGGTGCCATTGGGCAGATAAATAATGGTCATGAGGTCATCGTAACCAACTGTGTGTTCAAAAACAACCTTGCCTATGGACTTGAGAAATCAGGTAATGGCGGTGGTGCCATCTGCATGCTGGTCAACTGTAAGGGTACCATATTGAGAAACAATACGTTTACGGACAATTCCGCGACTGGCAATGGTGGTGTAGTTTTTTACAAGAGCGGTGCCTTAAAATCGGAGAATAACCGCTACTATAACAACAAGGCATACACAGGTGGTGCTATTTTCTTGTCCAATCCGGATAATCTTATATCGTCGGGTGATACCTTTTATGGTAACACGGCTAAACATACCAAAACGAAAGGAAATGGCAATGGTGGTGCTGTCTACATAGATATAGAACAGCTTAAGACCGTGAAATTTACAAATAGTGTTTTTGTAAACAATGTGGCTTACCAGTATTATACAAGTCTTTCTCGTGGAGGCGCACGAGAAGGTGGTGGCGGTGCCATTTATTTCACTTGTGGTAAAGGCGTAAATGAATCTACTCCTCTTATTGATGCCATGGATGGTTGTACATTCTATGGAAACCAGTGTTACAACGCCAGTAAGATTTTGACTTCTACTGAAACAGGTGCAGACTTGTGTGCTAATCTCACGGAAACTGCTTGCCACATATTTCAGGTGAAGAACACCAAGTTTCAATGTGATAAATCTATTTACGAAACACTTACAAAGCTTTATAAAGTTTCAAAAACAGGTACTTATGTAGACTTGGGTGGTAATTCATATAACACAACCAACCCTGGTACCCCCACAGAGGCTAAGCCCATTGGTGGACAAGGCTACACCATGCCGACATCTGCCGAGATGGGTAAACATGGCGAGGGAATGAAGACGGACTGTAAGGAGATTAACGAGCGTGACGAAATTGACGTAACAATGCCGCATGCCGACATTATCACTAACAAGAATAAACCCAAAACTTTTGCTACTTATTGTGCCGATGACAAAGAACACTATTGGGCTTTCTTCCAAAGCAAGGGTGGCGAAGGACCGTTCAAGTTTACTTATGATGTTTGGAAGCAGAAAGGTCATGACCTCAAGAAAATAGTAAGTGGAAAGGTGATAGAGACATCTCATACAAAGATCAAGACGCCAGACAGAGTCATTGAGATTCTTGATGATGAAGGAAAAGTAGTAGAAAAGAAAACGATTGCCGGTACATGGGAATATCCTGACAGCATCACCGTTAGAGGCAACGACCTTTTCCCATCTTCCGAAATAGAGGAAGGCTATCTCTATACCATTATCGTGCGCCAACTCACCGATCATGCTGGCGAAATGTTTAAGTATGACTGTTATGAATATGATAAGCAGCGCGAGTTTGCACAAAACACCGGTGCACAGATATTCTTCAAAGAATGTGCTGTGGCTCCTGGCGACCTCGACTGGGACGATGACGGTATCAAGAACGATGTGGAGTGTACAGACATCGCTGAAACCAACCTCACGCTGAAGGACAACACGCTCACGCCTACAGGCAACAAGTGGGTGCGTTATCTTGGCAATGTAAAGACACAGGGATTGTTTGCTCAAATGGTAAACGACAATAACTATCTCAACAGCAAACCAACAGGCGGTAAGGTGCTTACGCTGTTGCCATCAGTACTTGGTGCAACATCGGCAACTTCCGATCCCTTCACGGCAGATATCTCTGACAAGTTCGGTTATGAAAAGAATTCCGGTGCCGTTACGGTGACTATCAGCAATTATGCTATCGTGAACGACCGCTTCATGACCATGAACAGCAACGACAAGACCATCACCACTTGGGAGATTGGTGGAACGATGCATCCATACGTGCTGATGCAGAGCACGCCTGCGTCTACGTTCCATAAGAATAATCAGTTTGCCATCAATATTCTGACAAACTCTGATGCTTATTCACAAACAGCGTTGTACACACCCCAGAATGACAGACGCTATACGGTCATAGAAAATGACGGAACGAGAAAGGTTATCTTTAACAATGACGATGCTGACCTTACCAACTATGTTGGACTGTCGTATCTGAACACTGAACCCGGCAAGAAGTACTTTGCCTTTACGCAAAGTCCAGACCAGAGTGGACAGGTGAACACCTTGGTAACCATCATGCTGCCTTGCGATGATGACATGGACGGTATTCCTAACTACTTTGACCTTGATAGCGACGAAGACGGCTGTCCTGATGCAATAGAGGGTGATGGCGACATCACTGAGGACATGGTTGAAGGCGGTGTCATCAAGGGTAAAGTAGATAAAAACGGTATTCCTGTGGCTGCCAATGGCGGACAGGGAGCTGGTTCTGCTTACGACCCAGAAGAGAATGCCTGCGGCAACAACTATTGGATTGGTGGCGTGGACAACGACTTCAATAACAAGAACAACTGGACCAACGATGTTCCTAAGGACGGGCAAAGCATCATCTTTGCCAATAACCAGAAAGACATCAAGGGTGAGAAGAAGGTGGCAGAGCGCGACCTGTACTTGCCTGCTGGTAAGTTTATCTCTGCAAACAAGTTGGTGAACAACGCTCCGAACGAGAAGTTTGAGAAAGGTGCCACTACCAAGACCGTTGGTCACCCAGCTGTGGTTGTTCCCGCTGACGGTGGTTTGACCGTGAAGAGCGTGGAGGGCTTCACCCAAGACGGTGACAAGGACAAGCTTGTAATGAAGACATCAACCGACGGTAAGAAGGTGGGTACGTTCATCTTGAACAACACTGACCCATGCTCTTCTATCGTATATGCTACTGTTGAATTCAAACCATTGGGTACGTATGTAAAACGTCGTACTGCCGTGGATGATAAGGATCAGACTTCGCCAGACTACAAAAAGACGGTATGGAATGAGTTTGACTGGCAGTTTATAGGATTGCCTGTTAAACAGACCAAGAAGCAGACACGCTCTAAGGATCTTTATATCCGTGCTTACAGTGAGAAACTGAATGACCCTAATCACTATTACCGCAAATGGACAGACGTTCCTAAGGGTAGCGAGATGAAGGCATTCGTAGGCTATGAGGTGGCTCCAATAACCGATACAGGTAAGGGTGTACAAAAGATTCAAGGACAACTGAACCTCTGTAATCAAGAAATCGCACTGACACGTCAGGCAGCTGTCGTTGATGCTCCTAAGGCAGAAGGCGATGCCAAGCGTTACGGATTGGGTTACAACATTGTGGGTAACTCGTTCATGGCTAGTGTGCCAATCAAGGACATCACGTTAGAATCTGGTGAAGATGGTGTGGCCATGGACAACACGGTTTACATCTACACCACCGGTAGCTGGGAAGACTGGAAGAATGCTGATGGCAAATCAGTGAAAACCAAGGGTGGCTACGAGGCAGTGCCTATTGGTGTGGCAGGAGAGAATGGTATGACCCAGACCCTTGCACCTATGCAGGGCTTTATGGTGAAATACAAGAATCCTACCTTTAGCACTATTCCGGGCAAACTCACCATTCCTTATCAAGGCCTTGTGAAAGAAGGTGGCGAACTTTGCGCCAAGCCTTTCTACATGGAGTCTGACTATTGCAATGGTGGTATCGCTGTGAAGCTGGACAACGAGCAGGTGTACGACAAGTTCACCATATTGCAGCGTCAAAACGCTACGACTGCTTACGACAACGGATTGGATGGCGAGAAGCTCAATATGGGTGAACCTTCAGTCTTCGGAACAACCACCGATGCCAAGAATGTGCAGGTGATGACCGTGCCGAGTGTCGTTGGAAGTGCTTTCAATGTGGAAGTTAGCAAGGGCAAAACCTACAACATGGAGCTTACGGCTATGGATCTGGATTATCAGAACTTGAAGTTGATAGACTTGAAGAACGAGACGGTTACTCCGTTTGTTGACAACAAGGTCAAGTACTTCTTCACTGGTGAGGTGGATGGCGTACAAGCAAACCGCTTCGTATTCGTGGACACTCCTGAGACTGATTTCGCCAAGATTATTGGTTCTATAGCCGGTATTGAGGGAATGACGACTACCCTGACCAAGGGTCAAGCTGAGGTTTACAACCTCTCCGGCGTCAAGATGGGCACCTTTAGCCTGCCGCTCGACGCAGAGAAGCTGAAGGGACGTGTTCCCGCAGGTGTTTACCTCATCAAGGCCACCGACGGCACCAACGTTCAGACCTCTAAGATTGTCATCGACTAAACTCGATTGAATAATCATCAATAACAATACTCCCGCAGGTTTTCGAGAAGAAGACCTGCGGGTTTTTTAATTCAAAATTCACAATTAACCTTATTTCCGCAAACAATTTCCTTGTTTGTTTCAAAACTTGTTTGTGTCTCTCATTTAACCCTACGAGAAAGGTCGATTTGTCATTTTTTGCTCAACTTACCACAAATAGGTTCTTTTTTAGAATGCAAAATAGCTGCTTTCTGGCAAGTTATGATACTTTGTAGGGGCGTGATTTTTTCGTTTTACTCATTTGCATGCTTCGTGTAGTTTAACGAAATCGTTGGTTTAATTTCTCAGCCTTATTGAACTTATAGGCGTGCTTGGATTTATCACAAGTGTAAACCACATTTGCTTCTTTAAGTTCTTTTAAACCAATAGAAAAATTCCTCTGAAATAATGGTTGATATGCTTTTATTTTCAAAACCTATTGTTTTGATCTCCAAAATAGCCTATTTTGAATGCCAAAACAATAGGTTTTAAAATTCACTTGTATTTGATATGAGCAAGAACATAAAAATAGGTTCATCAGGAATTATTATACTCCTTTGCCATTCGTCTGATACCAGCCGGACAAAGATAGGCTGGCGTGTTCTTCCACTCGGGACTGATCGAGTGAATATCTGAAGGGAAAAGAGGTGTCTGTACCTCCACACCGAACAGTTGGCGCACTACGTCATTGGTGAGCTGCACGAAGTAAGGGATGCGCACCACCTTATAGCCAGCCTTGGTATAGGTGGCCGACTTCCTTTCGTCGTCGGCGATGGCATCGGGACTGGCATAGTGCTGCAGGCCGTCGAACTCAATGATGAGTTTCAGCTCTTCACTGCGGAAATCGGGACGTGTGCGTACCGTCTTATCTTCTTGGTCGACGAGCCCGGGTATCACTTTATCGTGTACCCAGTCGTGCACGTCGGGATAGACCACGTCGAGGTAATCTTGCATGGCTGTGTACACCTGGTCGGGATTCTGTTTATTTGCATTGTCGGCCATCAGCTGTGTCTCTCTAACGAATCCGAATTGGGTCTTTTCACTCATCTTTAACTCACTCTTAACTTGTTTGGTCATATTAAATTTCTCCACTTTTTAAGATTTCTACTAAAGCTTGCAATCCCTCCACTGCCCCCGTTTCGAGCACATAGCAAGCCGAATCCACATCAAGCTCTACGGGCTTGGGGTTGACCTGGATAATCTTGGTCATGCGGTCGGCACACTCTACAATATCTTTTGCAGGCGACACGGTGAGACTGGTGCCGACGATGATCAGCAGGTCGGCATTGCTTGTGATGATACCTGTCTCCAAGATTCCGGGGACCGATTCGCCAAACATCACCACGTCAGGGCGCAGCAGACTGCCGTCGCTGGCAAGTGTGCCCGGGGGAACGATGCAGTTGTCCTTGGTCAGCGTGCGCACGTCGGTCTTACGATTGAGGCTCGAACGCACCTTCATAAGTTCGCCGTGCAGGTGCTTGACCGTTGTTGAGCCCGCCCGCTCGTGCAGGTTGTCGATGTTCTGGGTAATCACCGTCACCTCATAGTCCTTTTCCAACTGGGCAATGATGCGGTGACCCTCGTTGGGCTCGCACTCGCAGAGCTTTCGGCGACGCTCGTTGTAAAACTCCGTCACCTTTTCAGGCGACTTCTCCCACGCCTCCTTGCTCGCCACCTCCGACGGCTTATGGTTGTGCCAAAGTCCGTCGCTGTCTCTAAAGGTGGGCAGGCCCGACTCGGCCGACATACCTGCCCCGGTAAAGAATACTATCTTACGTTTCTGCATATCTATCATGAATTATTGTTATTTAATCAAATCTTAACAGATGACATATGAGCATTAAAAGCCCTACAACCTTCGCCTACCTTTGTAACTCTTCTGTAATTTTCTCTACCGCTTTATACATACGAGAAACCGATGGCAGGCCGTGCCTTCCTATTCTGTATGTTCTCTTCGTGGCAATACTTCTGCACTTTACCATAGAGATTGTCGCTCTCACCGTAGAGAATGCTGTCCACCAACAGCTTGCGTGCAATGTTCTCTATCTGTCCGCCGCTGAAGTCGTGTTCCTTGGCGATGTTCAGAGCCGCACCGTCTGTAAGAGCGGGGATGGCACTCTTCCATATCTCCTTCCGCACCGCGGGTGTAGGCTTCTCGAAGCGGATTTTGTACAGGAACCGACGCTCAAAGGCCGAGTCCATATTGGTTTCGAGGTTGGTCGTGGCAATGATGATACCCTCGAAGTTCTCCATTTCCTGAAGGATGATGTTCTGTATGGAGTTGTGCATGCTGTCCACCGAGTGCTCCACCTTGTCGAGACGCTTGCCAATGATGGCGTCGGCCTCGTTGAAGAGCAGAATCGGGCAGACTTTCTTCCCCTCTGCCGCAGCACGGTACTCATCGAAGAGCGCCTTGACATTCTTCTCCGTTTCACCCACATACTTATCCTTGAGCTGCGAGAAGTCCACTTGCATGATGTCGCGCCCCGTCTGCTTGGCGAGCTGCAGCACCGTCTCGGTCTTGCCCGTGCCCGGTGCACCGTAGAACAGACAGGCAAAGCCCTGGCGCATGCCGTGCTGCTTGAGCCGTCGGCAGATTTGCTTGAACGACTTGATGGAAAGCAAATCAGTTAGGCGGTTCACCTGTGCCTCCACTTTCTTATCGTAGTAGAGATGCTTGGCGGCGATGGCCTTATGCTCCACCATGCTGCTTCCGTCACCGCCATAACGATGTTTGTTTTCACAGAGCAGCTGCTTGGTGGCTTTTCGTGTGAGCGTGATGCTATTCTTGTCTACTACACCGTCGACAAAAGCATACTCTATGAGCTTGTCACTCTGCAGCTGGCTTATTCCATTATTGATAATCATGGCCAACGTGTCGGCACGGTCATCTCCAAACAGGCGGTTCAGTACCGTCAGTTCTAAACGCTTGTTATGAAACATCTCGATGCAGGTCAGGCTGACGAGCAGTGCCCACTCGTCTTCTTCATCGATACGCTCGTGCTGCTCAACGAGTCGCTGCGCTACCTTCAGGTGCATATTGTCTTTTGCCAGTGTTATAGCGTCCTCCGCAAACAAATAGTAGGGCTGCCCACAACTGTGCCACGTACACCTAAGTTTATCCATCTCATGCATGAATACATTAAACGAGAGTTTGCGCTTCCGCTTAGGTGCGTATGGGCGGTTTTTGCGCAAAGCCTCCAGACTCTCCTTGGGTACCTCGTAGACTACGTCTGAATCCTTGTCATAATTATGTGAGTTCGAGCGGCGAATATACCGTTTTTCCTCAATGGCATCAATATCCTCCTGATACTGGGCAAAGCGCACTATACGTGCCCCTGTATAGTTACAGAGGTCTTGTATGTCTATCTTCCATTTGTCATAGTTGTCGATGAATAACGAATAGAACACCGCCTGACTGGGAGAAATCTGCAAACGGTCGCCGAGCCGTGTAGAGACAGGTGCAATCTGTTGAAAGAAGTCGTCACTCAACTTGCAGTCACGGGCGTGCTCTGTCACAATCTCCATGAGTTGGAGCAGGTTCATTTTGTCCAACTCGGCAGCTGTGGGAAGGTTGTACGACTCCACTGCAGTTTCACACATTGTCTCTTGCTTACTCATTTGTCTTACTGTCATTTGTATATTGTTTTCTGTTTGTTTCTATTCGTTGTAGGGTTCTCTTATCTTATGCCGTTCGTCCTTTGCCGCGCATGGGGCAGGGTATACTTTAGAGAATACCCAACCTCTCGGCCACCGTCTGCAGGTCGTCAGCTATGTAGCGAGCCTTGGCTTCATCGTAACGGTTATTAATCTTGATGAAAGGAGGCCAATAGTTGATAAAGGTGAACAGTGCACCTTTCTGCGTGTTGCCTTGCTCGTCGACCGTGTTACAGCCGTTGGAGCCGCTCATCGGACTGCCATGAAAATGATAAACTAGTCTGATGCTACCATCCTCATCTCGAACTACAGCATTGTCAAGCGAGTGTGTGTGTCGCTCCTTGTGCTCCTTCTCTCTCTCTTTGGCCTCCTGATCCATGAACTCCAGCCACTCAAGCCAGATGCCAAGTGTGGGATTCATAAAGCCCGAACGCCCGGTGTAAAAGATACCGTTTCTGATGGGTACGGGAGACAGAAACATACGGCTATCGGCCATAATCTCAGCGCGATGCTGGTAGAACGCCACAGCATGCTCCAAAAAGAAGGCTTCGGCGTCGTCGAACGTTTTCTTGTCTTTGATTTCGGTCTCTGTAAGAGGAGCTTTCGTTGGAGCTGCCTTGAGAGCGAGATACTTGCCGGTGGTGTCGAGCTTCAGTTCGTCTGCTGGTACGTCTTCTGGTGCGTCTGGCTTCAATGCGCAGTCTAAAACGGCTCCGTTAAGGAGTACGATTTTCCCTTCGGGATGAACAAACTCTGGTTCTTGTTCTTGTATCATATTAGTGATATTTATAAGTTTGACAATTCGTTTTGATGTCGGTGTACTCGGGGTGCTGGGCTTTCAGATTTTCAATCTTCATGTTAGCTTTGTTTTATGGTTTAACTTTCTTGTTTTGACGATGCAAAGGTACGACTAAACTATGACTTCGTTTTGGCTTACTTTGCAAGTTGCGACTTTTTAAGATATTACGTTGTTACGTATATTGTTGATTATATGGCATTTACAAACTTACGACTTTGCGACTATCTGTAATTGGTTTGTAATTTTCTGGGATTCTCCATCTCCTTTACTAATAGCTTTCTGCCAATCGGATGCGCTCTTCGATGTCGGGATGAGTGTCGAACAGATGCTCTATCCAACCGAACATAGGGTGGCTGCCCATGGCTTTGTGATAGAAAAACAACTGGGCAATATCCTCTCTGTCAATGTCGCCAAGGGCTGGCCTACCCGATATGATGCGCAGGGCCTCGGCAAGCGACTGTGAATCGCTGGTGAGCATCACGCTACCTGCATCAGCAAGGTATTCACGCTTACGGGATAGGGAGAAATGGGTGATGAGCGTAAAGAAGTAGGTAACACCGACAAAACCTCCGATCACGACTAAGAACACCAATCCAATGATCATGATGATGGTATCTTCGTCCTTCGAATTCTTCGAGTCCCCATCGGATACTATCAGCCCTATCCCAAACAGGAAGACCAACAGCGAGGTATAATAGAGGATGCCTACAAAGATGATGGAGACGATGGCCAACCGTGTGTCGTGGTTACGGATATGCGAGAGTTCATGCCCCAACACGGCAGACAGTTGACGGTCGTTCAGCTTACTGAGCAGTCCCGTGGTGACGGCAATGGTATAGTTCTTCTCGTTGATGCCACAGGCGTAGGCATTCATTTCGGGGGTGTCAATGATGTCAAGGCTTGGCATAGGCATACCCGCCGAAAGCGTGAGCTGCTTCATCAGCCGTGTGAGGCGTGTGAGCTGCTTGCCTTCCTCCATGGGACGGGCACCGGTGGCTCGCCGTACCATCTCCACATTATAGAAATAGGCAATGACAAACCATAGACCGACGATTCCCAACACCCACGGCAGCACCGAAAGCATACTCTCGTTCACCTCCGACCAATGCACAAAGTGCTCCGTCTCGTCACCGTCATGCCGTGTGTTGCCGAGATAGTTGAAGGTGACGGTGAGTGACCACACCAACAAGATGATGTATGTGGGGAACATGGAAAGAAGAAACCAGATCTTACGTCGGTTGTCTCTGATTTGCTGTTGTAAACTTACGAATGTCATATGCTGTGTCTTTTATTAAAATTTTACTTCTGCCGGTTTGTCCAATTCTCTGCGTTCTTCTTCGCCCACGTCAAACATGGTCTCGCGTCTGAAACCGAAATGAGAGGCGAGCAGATTGCTCGGAAAGGTCTCCACGGCATTGTTGTACTCACGTGTCGCCGAGTTGAAGAATCGTCTGACGGCACTCAGGTTGTACTCTATCTCGGAGAGTTGCGACTGCAACTGCAGAAAGCCTTGGTTCGATTTCAGGTCGGGGTATCGTTCCAACACCACCTTCAGCCCCGAGAGCAGATGGGTGAGGTTGTTTTCTGCCTGTACCTTCTCCGACACGCTGCTTGCCTTGATAGCTGCAGAACGGGCCTCGATGACACGCTGCAGCGTATCGCGCTCATATATGGCATAGCCCTTCACCGTCTCTACAAGATTGGGTATCAGGTCGTGCCGCAGTTTGAGTTGTACATCGATATTACTGAAGGCATTCTCACGGTTGTTACGCAGCTCAACGAGCGTGTTGTACAGGCTGACGAGCCATAGCACAAGGATGGCGATGACGGCTAAAAAGAGGATATATTTGAACATAATTGGTGATGTTTAAGTTTGAAATATGGGTGTATCTCTCTGGTGAATACCTTACATGGCGTGATACTTGTCAAGCAGTTCTTGGATTTCCTCGAAATCACCTTCCAAATACCCATTGCGATATGCCTCAATTCCACCCTTAAAGAACCCCTTAAAACCGCTTGCGTTTTCATAACGCTTATGTGGTGTGAACGTTCCGCAGAGTTGATAATCCTCGTCAAGATGCAAGGTTTCATAGTGCCACTTGCTGGCTGTGCGGTTGTAACTCTCGATCTTCTTGTTGATCTTCTTCAGAATTTTTTCTTTCATGTCTGTGTATTTTATTAAATTAAACAATCGATAACTTATCTTTCATAGGCTTGCATAAGTTCCACTGTGCAGTGGTATTCCCGTGCGAGCCACCGGTTGCGTCGTCGCTCCCGATGTCGGAACAGCCAACCAAGTATGCCATGGCGGTCTGCATACTGCTCCTTGAACTTGGAGAATCCGCAGAGCTTGTCGTCCTCGTCAAGGTGGAGGGTGGTATAATTCCAGTAGATGGAACGGATGTTGTATCTTATGAACCGCTTTAAAGCTTCTTTCCTAATCTGTGCCTTGGTCATCATTTGTCGTTGTCTTTCAGGTTGGAAATTCATACTTGTCGGGCTGCTCGTCATAGCCGAAGACGGCCTGAACGATGAAGCAATACCGCTCACTGGGCTGGGTGCCTAAAGCCCATTCCACAGGACAGCCTTGGGGAAGGATGTCGAACAGGCTACGGATCTGCTCGGTCTGCATCTGTCTGAACTCGTCAAGGTCGCGGGCCACCAGTTGCATGATGGCTCTCTTGGCGGTACGAATCTCGGGGGCAAGTACCTTTAAGGTAGGTGCAAGCTGCTCGAAACTCGACACGCAGCAGAGACTCTTGCCCACAAACCTACTTTCGTCTACAAGCTGGTCGATGCTCTTCTGACTTACGGGTATCAGTGATGTCTTGGCCGTACCGTTGAAGGTCTTGTAAGTAAAGCCTTTCCAAAACCTTCTCGACGGTTCGCTGATCACTTCTCCGAGGGTCAGCACCAGTTCTTTTGTTAAAACCATACTATTCATCTTCTTCGTCTGCTAAGGGTTTCATTTGCTGAATGGGGCCGTCTTCGTTGCCGAGCAGCCAACAGCTGTACCACTCGCAATGCTTCTCAAAGCGGTGGTGCCACAACACATGGGGTGTGGTGAGCATGGGGATGCCCTCCATCAGGCCGTACTCGGGAAACTCCTTCACGATGATGTCAGCGTAAGGCAGTGCATGGGCGTTAAGGGGACACTCGTCGCCGGGCAGTGGCCGCTCATAGGTGCTGATGAGATCCTCATATTCGATCACCACTTGTCCGTCAATGGTCTGCATGTCGTAGAAGCCGCCGCCGTAGTAGACGGGACGCTCCTCGTCCTTCAGCGCAGGACAGTTGCGCACGATGCGTGCCCAGTCGCTTGGAAAAACGGTACACGACAACACGCCATAGAGGAAGACCTCGGTGTCGGTGAGGTTGTAGCTGAGGATATTGCCAAACAGATGCTCCAAGTCGTGGGCATGGCGAATCTCTCGTGCCACACGCGCGATACGGCCGGTGCCAAGGATGGCACGCTCCACGTCGGGAATCGCCACGGTGTACTTAAACTTGAAGTTGCCGCGCAGACAGAACAGCTGTCGGGCTATCGTGCTGAGCAGCTCTCTTTGCTCCTGGTTATGGATCAGCGGCTGACAGAATTCGGTTATTTCCTCACCGTTCACGGTATAGTCGGCTATCATGATCGTTAACTCCTGTGACCAGGTGTCGAGTTCGGTTTCCTCGCGCAGCGATGCAACGTCGGGAGAGCTGGGACTGTCGTAGAAACGATTGAAGATCTTGAGACGGTCTGCATTGAACTGCTCACGGTCGAGAAACTCGGCATACTCAATATGCTTACTTTTCTTATAGAGTGCCTCGGCTATGAGGCCCGCAAAGAAGTGGTCGGCGATGCTCAGGGGGGTGCGCTGAATCTTGTTGTTCATATCTGCTATGTTTTCTGTTGTTTGATTTTTGTTATATAATATAAGGTGGTAAAAGCTGAAGCCTTGGCTTGCTCCCTTTAGAATGGGAGCAGCTGGGACTTGGCTGTTTCTGTGAGGCTGAACATGGCTGAAGGCTTGGAGTAAGGCGATGGTGCCACCTCGATATATCCGCGCTGCACTAATGCGTTCTCGCCGGAGGTGAAGGAGAGGATGGCCTCTGTGTCCTCGCTGTGGCTGCCTAACACGTCATGAAACTTCACGGTCGATACCTCTGTGCAGTGGTAATTCATGGCCAAGTGGCAGAAGTAGTTGAGCAGCACGAAGTCTCTGTCGCTGAGCTGTTCCTTCAGTCGGAGCATTTCCTTGATATAGCCGGTATGCGAACCTGTGGTCTTATACAACTTCAGTAGCAGCTCCACGATGGTGTCTTTGCGTTCCTTCGTCGTCATGCCGTCTGCGCTGCGTGCAAAGATCAGCTCGATGGCGGTGAAGAGGCGGTGGATAGCCATGTCGCCCTGTTCCGCATGGGGCGTAAGACGGTTGTTCTTCAACTGCTCGATCACACAGTAGGGAATGCGGTAACCGCTGCGGCGCATCATACGCTCATAGTGTGGGAGGATCAGTCGACGCTCTACCAACACATCGAAGTCAGGCAGGTACTTCATAAGCGTGATAAGCGGCATGCCGAGCCAACGTTGTACGTCGCGCAGCATGATGACGGGACGGTCGGAGAGGTTGGTCATGACCGAGAGGAGGATAGCCTGAATGGGCGAAAGACCGGTGTGCTGCTCCACATAGCTGATGTAGGGTGCGGCCTCTTTGTAAAACTGGTCGTTCAGCTCCGAGTCTTCGCTCATGAGTACGATCTGCTCCATGGCGGTGAGAAGGTTCATTGCGCTTGTTTCGTTCATAGGGTTCTGGTTCTCGAAAAGTGTGTTGTCTGCCATTATTTTTTACGTTTAATATTTGATTATCAAAGAGTTGTGTTCTATTTGCTGAATTATTATAAGCGTGAGTTGTCCCTGACTTAGCCTTTTGAGCTATGCGAAATGGGGGGGGACAATGTCGGTAGATACGAACTCTACCAACCTGTCGGAAGCCTAAATTAAATTATGCTTGAGTGTGGAGGGATAAGGCTCCAAACTCCTTGAAGTCGGTCTTAAACAAGATGCGGTTCTGAGGGTCGCGCTTGTCGATGCCTCCCTTGCTGGTGGGATTGGCGGGATTGATGCCCTGTGCCTCGCCGATGCTGTCGAAGAGGCGGATGCTCTGCATGGTGAGTTCGATGGTGGCTGCCGGACTATCCTTCTTGCTCTCGATGAGGACAACGAGAGTTCCTTCGGGCAGAAGGGTAAGCAGGCGGTCGGCCACGTTACGCTCGCGAGGAGTAACAAACAGTACAACGGCGGTGTCGGCTGGGCAGCCCTTCTTGCCTAAGTGGTTGGAAACGAAGAGGAAACGACCGTGGCAGAAGTTGCGGTAGTCGGATAGCTGCACGCTGGCCATGCCCGACTCGACCATGCGGGTCTCGAAGTCAATGGCTGCGGGCTCGCCCCAACTGCCGTGCAAGACGACGAAGTGGCTGAAGCTGCTGAGTGCAGGTGCGGCCTCTTGACTCTTGTTGAGCTGGTAGCTAAAGGTGGCCTCGGTATCGAAGTCTGTGGGACAGAGCTGCCCTACAAAACTCTTATAGAGGATGGCCTGTGAGAGGATGCTGCAGGCTACGAAACCTTTGGGCGAAAGTTCCTCCGAAGTGGCGAAACAGTGTACGCCCTTGTCTGTAACCTTGTTAATCTTGGCTGCTGCGGTGTTTCTGTCGCCGAGCTTGTTGCAGAGGAGTGCGGTATGCTGCGGAATGAGCGAGGTGGCACGTGCTGCGATATAGTCGGCGTCCTGGTTGTGGCCTGAAGAGGAAACGATGAGGAGTTTGCCCTGGTGCAGGGTGCGGTCGCTGACAGAGTTGAGGGTATAGGGACTCTCGGCTCTGGCAAAGCCAAAGGCTGCATTGTAGAGGAGCGATGCAAAGCGGGCTGCGGAAAACTCTCCGCCCGAGGCGGTAGCAAGGAGCGGACGGCTGGACTCGCTGCTGAAGAACGAGGCGAGGCCGTCGGTGTTGTAGTTGGCTACGGTCTGAAGGGTCTTGGTAAACTGCTCTGCACGATTCATACTGTTATCTTTTTATGATGGTGAAACTTCGGTTGCTTGTGTCTGTTTGACGAGTGCAAAGGTATGACTTCTTTTTTACTTGCTTGAAGGACATTTGGCAAAGTGGCGATTTTCTAAATACTCAAATATCTGTATATCAGTACTTTAACTATTTGATGTTTGTAACTCTTTTGTAATTTTCTATCGTTTTCTGTTCTTACAGGAGCGTTACGTCACCGTCTCCGACAAGTCTATCTGAGGAAAAAGAAGTACAGGGCTGCTGCTGTCTGCGACACGTTGTTGGTATAGCCGATGGTGCGGTAGTTGCGGTCTAACACCCGTCCGTTCTGCTTCACGTAACCAAGGATTCGGTAACTGCCGTCTTTCACCGTACCGTCGCTCTTGATATAGCCAAGAGTGCGGTAACTGCCGTTTGTCACACGTCCGTCATCCTTCATGTATGCTACCGTGCGGTAACTGCTGTCGGTCACGCGACCGTCCTTCTTGATATAGAAGATGGTGCGGTAGTCTTGATTCTGAATACGGCCGTCCTTCTGTATGTACGCACAGGTACGGTAGTCGCCGTCTTGAACGCGCTGTGCCGATGCGGAGAGCGAGAGGGCAAGACCTAACACCACTGCTGCCATGCGAAGGCTGAAGTGCTTACGGCTGAAAAGATAAGTTGATGTCATGCTAAGTTATTTTTAATTGTTATACAAATGGTACAATTCACATCCTTTTCCCACCGTGACACTTAACATTGGGCTCGGTTGGGGCAGCTCGCAGCTGACTCTTGATGTGTAATTTCGCTACAAAGTTTATAAAAAATATTTGAGATAATCAAATAAAATTGCAACAAATTTACAAAAGATGCCTATATTTCCTATTTCTAAGGCTTCATATCACGAAAAAGATAGTATATTGTCACCGCTATCCGCATCAAGCGGATCGCGGTGGCAACTAAATTTTAACCCAAATCGGTCATGAGACCAGTTTAGGTGCTTACTTTATTATTTTTGAAACTTATGAGATGTCTTTTGGATTATTTTGGCTTTATTTTGCCTATATCTGCAGTTACATAGCCCGCTATGCTCCTTTGATATATGCAAAATAAATCACAAAATAAGCTCAAAAAATACATTCTCATTCTAACGACCGATTTGGGTTTAATCTCTCTGCTTCTTTATTTGTTCGTACTATATTCTTTCGTCTAAAGCAGGAATATAGATGTCGAACGAGTCGTTAAAGGTTAACTGATGCTTTTGGTACAATTCACAAGCATCTCCCTCGAGTGTTGTATATCTATAGTTTGCTGTACTTTCTGGTTTTATATAATCAGCCATCAATTTGCAAAATGGTGCGAATTTCAGTGCACGGTAGTCAGTTACAAAGCTATCATAGAGAATGCAACAAAGCAAGCCAAAACTCTTAGCCGTCTTTCTGCCAAAGATAGTGTTAAAATCATCAGACAGCGTTGATTTTCCGTGATAGGCATTGCGAATATCGGATATTACCTTCTTTAGGAATTTAAGCTTTTCCTCTGGATTATCAATGTGCACTAATTGATAATTACCATCGATTTTTTCTTCTCGCACAGGACTTGAAGCTCCGGACAGTATAGCAAACTTCTCTGAAAAATCTTCTGTTTTCTTGCAGTGTTCGGCAACCTCCCGCAAAAATCTGAGCACATCACGTGAATGGTATAAGCGCACACTCATATTGCGCATCAGCGTATTCGAGATGGATGCGCTAAAAGTCTCGGCTATATCTTCTATCACTGGGCGTAATGTTTCTACAGCCTTTTTTTCTTCATGTGGTACAAGAGCGGCAGGTATGAAGCGTTGTCTTGGAATAAGCCAAAGCAAATAATATCCTATGTCTAAGACCTTCTCACGCTGTTCACCGGATAAATACGAACTTTCGCCAACAATGTCGATAGCCTCCTTTAGCTCTTTAGCCATACCATAACCTTCTATTCCTGGGATATGGATAATCAGACTATTGGTTTTTACAGATGGACCCATAAACATCGAATAGGCACTCATCTCATCTGGGTACTCTTCGGGCAGGCATTCGTGGAGCTGTATACTTACCTTTTCTGCAATCTTCTCTTCCGTGGGAATATCTTCCATTCCCGCTTCTTTTATTTTAAGTATAAGGCCTAACGAATATGGCTCACCATTTCTTTCGATAAAACGAAAAGTCTTCTCTTCACCCGTGTCGGGATTTTTATAGAAGAATCGATAAATACAAAGTTCAGTATCTTGAATCATAGTAGGTTATTTTATGTTCTATTTGTTTTCCATCTCATTGTATATGGTTGCAAAGTTCCTGTTCCTATTCATATCCACGAGGGTAATATGTTCTATATACGCATCGGGATGAAGAGTGAACCAGTGCTTGCAGGCACGGATCATTTCGTATTGTGCCTTGTAGTTAAATCCCTCGCCCTCTATGGTGTAGATCGGGTTCAGCGCAATGCACCTTACATGATGTCTTTCCATCGCATCAAGTTCATGTGATACGACTTTGAAAACATCTGCATAGGCACATCGTACTTCATTCACTCCCATAGAATAATCAGGATGCTCCTCTCTAAAATTGCGATAACAGCAATCCAAAATGTTGAAACCACGATGATGGTGGATCATCATGGCATCGAATTGCTCGTACATCTCAAAGATGTTGCCAACGGCAAAGCTGATGGTCTTATTTCCGATAGTGATATTTATCATCATCTTCAACAACGTTAAAAGGTTATTACCTAAACCTTAATTCCGCAATACTATTATAAATTAAACTTTTTAAGTACCTGAGTAACAAAAAGTTGCTCAGGATTTTGCCATGTCAGAATTTTTTACTTATCTTAGTGTTGCAAAAAACAAGAGAATCCGACGATAGACATAGCAAAGATACAAATTAAATCTGAGAAACTCACTCCTTTTGGGGGATTTTTTCAATCATGGAGCATTTTGACTCTGCTACTTGCTAAAAAGAAGCAAGAGGATTTGTCAATACAGAAAACTTTAAGTATATGGTCTACTTCGTAACAGGTGGATTAAAACTCGATTACTCACATGAAACGTTATAGACCCCATTTCGGGTAGTATTTTCCTACAAAACCTTGTGTTGGCTGCGTTCACTACCTTTTTATTGCTACAAAAAGGACGAGTTGTTGAGGGCTTTGCCCGAAAAATCAGCATACTCTGAACTTTGGGTGCATAAAAAAAAATGTTATTATGGAACAGCAGAAAGTAAATAAATAAATCTGTGGGTAGTGATGGATTCGAACCACCGAAGCAAGAAGCAGCAGATTTACAGTCTGCCCCATTTGGCCACTCTGGAAACTACCCTTTGGTGAGCTAAACGCCCTTACGTTTCGTAAGTGGGTGCAAAATTACAGATTTTTTTTTGACTGTCCAAATTTTTGTCTTGTTTTTTTCTTTCTTTTTTTTCTTTTCTTTGCTTATTTTAGAGCTTAGGAAGTCCTTTTCTCATTGACTAATAAGCGATTCCGTAATTTTTAATTTCTCTTCTCAATGGTTATATTTTTTCTTTCCATTCAGTTATATTTTCTTTCTACTTCGTTCAATATTCTTTTCTCGTAAGCTTAAAAAGCCTTTCTGTTCGCTAAAAGGAGTCTTTCTCATCAGTTTAAAAGTGTTTTTCTATCGAACGCATGAAGGGTGTGATGTCGCGGCGGTAGGGAACACCATGCCAATCGCGGGCTTCCATGGCATAAGCAATGATTAATCGGCGTTTGGCGCGCGACATGGCGACGTAAAACTTGCGGGCATCTTCGTTGTATTCTTGCACTTTTTTGCACATTTTGCTTGGATAACGACCGTCGGCAGCATCGAAAACGATGACGTTATCGAACTCTAATCCTTTGGCTTTATGGACGGTGGTAACGTAGACACGCTCCGTTATGCTGCGACTTTTACAGAAATCGCTTTCTTTCATGGTGGTAATTTCTAACAGATAGGTTGAAATTTGCTCTGAAAGAACATTTTTCACGCTTTCAGACACGATTAAATCCATTTGCAGATAGCGCAAAACGTAATCGATTCTGTCGATTTCTTTGATAGTTCCTGCTAATTTTAGCTCTTCATAGGCTCGTTTTAGTTCCTTGACCACTGCTTTTTCATCGTCTTTGTGGAGTGTGTAAAAATCGTTTTTTGCACTGATATACAAGTCTTTATAGGCATCACGAAATTTCCGAATAAAGGGAATTACTCTTTTATGTTGCAGGAATTCCGCTTGTTTGGCTTGCTTTTTGGCAGCTTTTTCGGCGCATAGGGCGACCAAACTAATGGTTGCTGCGACGTCGTCAATGGCTTTATGCGAATTTTCGCCCACAAGTTGGAAGCGTTCCAAAAGCGTTTCCAACTTGTAAGAGGGTAGGTTGGGTTGCAGCAAGCGCATGATTTTAAGCGAGTCGAACACAGGGTTGGCATGGTTTTCCATGCTGTCTTGGGCGTGGCGCAAGAGGTTGTGGTGCAATATATTGCGGTCGTACATCACGTTATGCCCCAACAAAGTAGCATCGCCCACATAGTTCCAAAACAGCTGAAACGCCTCATTCGGTTGGAGAAGTTCGTCCTTTGCCAACTTTTCGTGATAGATAGGGTAGAGCGGATTTTCGTTTTCGCCCAACTTTTCCAATATGGGTCGGTTGGTTTCGATGTACAAATCAAGGGGTTCGCCCACAGGTCTTCCGTTGTGCAAGCGTATGGCAGCAATCTCAATGATGTCGTCTTCGTAAACGTCAAGCCCTGTTGTTTCGGTGTCGAACACCACCATATCGCCCGAGAAAGCCTTTAAAAATTCTGCCGTTTCATTTGAGTTTTCGTAGCAAAGCAAGTCGGTTGGCGACAAAGCACACTCTCTTAGTTTGTAGAGAAACCGCCTTGTGAGGGCTTTAGAGTCGAATACTTTCAAGTCGCGCATGATTTCCGTCCACGCCAAAAGGTTGTGTTCGTTGGCGAGTACCATGAGGTGTGCGAGCAAGAGTTTCATGTCTTTGGAGTTGAACATGTCGCTTCCCGAAATTTTCAGATGCTCCACTTCTTCGTTTTCCAATGCCTGGCTCACCTTGTCGGCATCGGCATTCGAATTCACGATAATGGCTGTCGTTTCGTCTTTGTGGGTTGTTAAAAGTCGGTGGGTTACACTTGCCACATGCTGCGTTTGTGCTTCCATGTTTTCATCAGCCAGAATTAGCAAGTCGCCCGCTGCTGCTTGAGTTTTGTTATCAGTCGTTGGCAGCAATTCACGGTCAATTTTTAATTGGTCGGCAGCATAGTCGTTGAACACGTCCAAGAGGTATTTTGGCGAGCGGTGGTTGCGCAAAAGGTGGTGAATGTTGCCCTTGCAGCGCACTTTCAGCAAACTAAGAATTTCAACTTTCGCCCCCATGAACGAGAAAATGGCTTGCTGTTCGTCGCCAAGATACATCACCATTGGGTTGTCTTTCGCCACAAGCAAGTCTACAATCGCCAATTGTAACGGATTTAAATCCTGCACTTCGTCCACTTGAACCCACGCATAATGGCGCACATCGGGATTGTTTCTATATATATTATAGGTGAAAATGAGCAAATCTTCAAAGTCCAACATGTTGTGTTCTGCCTTGTAACGATTGAAATTCTTGGCATAAAACATCTTCGTAATCAGCTTGTTGAGTTTCCTTTTCAGTGCATAATCAATGTTGAAAGCATTGGCTTCATCGGCATAATTCTCCGCATTGTGATAGATTTCCAGCACCGTATTCCGCTTATAATCCATTTTTTGCACCTTGCAAATATGTTTCAATGCCTCACGGTCGTCCTCGGTAAAACATTCAGGGTGAACGAAAACCTCCCACGGTTGTTGGTCTTCCATTTGTTGAAGGAAGTGGGCAAAATGTATAATTTCGTAGTATTCCCTCTGTTGGGCGTAATTATTCATCACCGCTTCCTCGCTCTGTTGTTTGTATTCGGCAATGATACTCACACATTCTTCTTCATCAATAATCGATGTTTCAGCAGGAACAATCCCTTCATCGAACAAAAATTTTGCACAAAAATGGTGAACATTGCCCACTTGTAAAGCCGAAAAATCCTCTGCTACCACCGATTTTATTCTGCTGAGCATTTCCCTTGCCGCCCGATTGGTAAACGTCAGACACAACATATCCTCGTAAGCAATACCTTGAAGGCGAGCCTGTTTCACACGTTCTGCCAAGATATGCGTCTTGCCACAGCCAGGAGATGCCAATACAAGGTGGTGTCCCGTTTGCGCATCGACCACTTTTTTCTGGCTATTGTCTAAAAGATTGTAGGAGTTTTCTGCCATTTTTTTCGTATTGTTTAAGTTATAAGGTGAAAAACATGTTTGCCAACAAAGGTAATCATTTTCTCGTAAAAACACCAATGAATGTGTATGGTAAGATTAAACTTGTATTAATTACAAACTTTTCTTTGTTTTTAATTTGGTATTGTCAAAAAAAAGGTTTACATTTGCATATATAAATAATAACAAATGCGGCGAAAAGTCGCAATAACAAACAAAAATTAGAGTATTATGAATATTAATCAAGCAATGCAAGACGCTTTCAATAAGCAAATAGCAGCCGAATTTTGGTCATCACATCTTTATCTTAGTATGGGTCTTTACTTCCGCAAGGAAGGTTGGAACGGCTTTGCCAATTGGATGTTTAAGCAAGCTGAAGAAGAAAAGGAGCATGCTATGGACATGGCTAACTATGTAATCAATCGTGGTGGTGAGGTTACAATAGGAGAAATCAAGGCTGTTGAAACAAAATGGGACGGTCCAAAGGAAGTTTTTGAAGCTACTTTGAAGCACGAACAAGCTGTTACAGAAATGGTGAACAAGCTCGCTGACGTTGCTGACGAACAAAAAGACCGTGCATCTCAGAACTTCATCGCCAAATATATTGACGAACAAGTAGAAGAAGAAAAGAATTGCCACAATATTCTTTTACTCTTTAAGCAAATGCCACACCACACTATCGCTCATATTGATAGAAAGTTAGGCGAACGCGCATAAAGAAAAAAAGGGAAGAGGTTCTAGTGATTCTATTTATACTAGTCAGAACTAGGTTCACTAGCTTTTCCCTTAGCTAAACAAAAACAGCCTGTTTTGAAAGCCAAAACAGGCTGTTTTTGTTTTCAAAACCCCCTGTTTTCCATTTTTTTGTCCATCTAACAAAAAAAATAAAGCCAAAAAGCACTTTGAAACTGCGAAATATCTTGAAAAAACCACCATAATCAGTAAAATTTAATTTACACGTTCAATTTTTAATATTATTTAGTTGGTAGGGCGAACGGATATTCTTTTTAATGTAGTACTTTTGCGTAAGAATAAAAAGAAGACAGATAAAAACAGAAGAAATATGGCAGAAGCTATTGACATTCGTGAACTGAATATAAGAATAGAACAAAAAAGTGCTTTCGTAACCAATCTTGTTACGGGCATGAACCAAGTCATTATCGGACAACAACACCTCATCGATTCGTTGCTCATCGGGCTACTTAGCGACGGTCATATCCTCCTTGAGGGTGTACCAGGATTGGCTAAAACATTGGCTATTAAGACCCTTTCGCAACTCATTGATGCACAATATAGTCGCATACAGTTTACTCCTGATTTGCTTCCTGCCGATGTTGTGGGAACACAAATCTATTCGCAGAAGGACGAAACTTTCCAAGTGAAGAAAGGTCCTGTATTCGCTAATTTTGTTTTGGCAGACGAAATCAACCGTGCGCCAGCCAAAGTGCAGAGTGCTTTGCTCGAAGCCATGCAGGAACACCAAGTAACCATTGGTGAAAAAACGTTTACTTTGCCAACGCCTTTCATGGTCATGGCTACGCAAAACCCTATCGAACAGGAAGGTACCTATATGTTGCCAGAAGCACAAGTAGACCGTTTCATGCTTAAAGTAGTCATCGATTACCCTACATTGGAAGAGGAAAAACGTGTCATTCGTGAAAATTTGCGTGAGCATTTGCCAACTGTTTTGCCTGTTACAACGGCGCAAGACATTTTAGAAGCTCGCAATGTGGTGCGTGAAGTTTACATCGATGAAAAGATAGAACAATACATTGCCGATATTGTTTTTGCTACTCGCTATCCAGAACGTTACGGCTTGCACAGTCTTAAACAAATGATAACCTTCGGCGGTAGCCCTCGTGCAAGTATCAATCTTGCCAAAGCTGCCCGTGCCTACGCCTTCATTAAGCGTCGTGGCTACGTTGTTCCCGAAGATATTCGTGCTGTGGCACACGATGTTTTGCGCCACCGCATCGGTTTGTCTTACGAGGCTGAAGCCAGCAATATGACCAGCGAAGCCATTGTAAGCGAGATAATTAACAAGGTGCAAGTTCCTTAATAAACGATAGGAAGAACCCATGAACGCCACCGAATTGCTGAGTCGAGTAAGGAAAATAGAGATTAAGACCAAGCGTCTTAGTCAGAATATTTTTGCAGGGCAATACCATTCTGCCTTCAAGGGGCGTGGTATGGCGTTTTCCGAAGTGCGCGAATACCAATACGGCGACGATGTTCGCGATATAGAATGGAACGTAACGGCTCGTTTTCACCACCCCTTTGTCAAGGTGTTCGAGGAAGAACGAGAACTCACAGTGATGTTGCTCATCGACGTCAGTGGCTCGTTAGATTTCGGTACAACCCACCAAATGAAGCGCGATATGGCAACAGAAATTGCGGCAACGTTAGCCTTTTCAGCCATACAAAACAATGATAAAATAGGCGTTATCTTCTTTTCCGACCGAATTGAGCAATACATTGCACCCAAAAAGGGACGTAAACATATCTTGTACATCATTCGTGAAATGTTGGATTTCAAACCCGAAAGCAAGAAAACCGACTTAAACGCTGCCATAGAGTTCCTTACTCGTGTGGTGAAACACCCTTGCACAGCCTTTGTTTTAAGCGATTTCTATGTGCGTTCCGACTTCCAACAAGTCTTGCAAATAGCCAATCGCAAACACGATGTCATAGCCCTTCAAGTCTACGACCCACGTGCCAAAGAGTTGCCTGATGTAGGATTGATGAACGTTACCGATGCCGAAACGGGTCATGAAATGCTCATCGACACCAGTAGCAAGAAGCTCCGCACGGCTTATAAAGCCAATTGGTTGGAACGACAGCACACCTTACAAACGATTTTCACCAAGAGTAATGTCGATAATATCAGCATTGCTACCAACGAAGATTACGTTAAAAAACTCATGATATTATTTGCCCAACGAAGCTAATGAAGAAATATTTGTTTACCATATTGCTCCTTTTCAACGCTTTACTTGCCACGGCGCAAGTGGAAGTGAAGGCCGCTTTGGATTCAACGAAGATTTTAATAGGCGAACAAATCCATTGGTCGGTATTGGTTTCTGCACCCAAAGGCGCAAAAATAGAGTATGCTCAATTTGCCGATACCACCAACATTCCACACGGAATAGAGGTGTTGGAGCAACACATTGACACCCTTCAACAAGGCAACAACCCTACAATAGCTTTCCGCCGCACCCTTACAGCATGGGACACACGCAACTTTGAGTTGCCAGCTGTTACGGTAAAGATAAACGGAAAAACCTATACCACCTCTAAACTCGCTTTCGATGTCAAGGAAGTAAAGGTAGATACCACCGCAAACGCTAAGGCTCGCCCCGAAGACGGTATACAAAAACCACCTTTCTTGTTAGACGAATGGTGGCCCTACTTCTGGTTAAGTGTCTTTGTTTTGCTACTTTTAGGCGTGGCTTACACCATACATTTGCGCTTAAAAAGTCAAAAACCACTCGTCAAAGCACGCCAACCAGAGCGCAAACTCTTGCCACACGAAAAGGCAATGCAGGCTATTCAGATGGTGAAAGCAGAGCGCACCGAGATAGCAGCCGACCAAAAGGCTTATTATACCGCCTTGACCGATATTCTTCGTGAATATTTGGAAGACCGTTTTGGTATCAATGCCATGGAAATGACCTCAGCAGAAATCGTGGAAACCTTGCGTAAAGAGGGCGATAGAGAGAAAATTGAAGAGTTGGAACGTGTCTTTGCTACTGCCGATTTGGTGAAATTTGCGAAATATTCAACCCAAGACAACGAGAAAGACTACTATCTTGGCAATGTCGTGGAGTTCATCGAAGAGACAAAAGCAGGTTATCAGCCACCGAAAGAAATAAAGGAAACCAAAGCAGAACAAGAAGATAAACGCAATCAACGTATGCGCCTTATCTTGCGTTGGTGCAAATATCTTGCCCTCGTGGCAGCCATAGCGTTGGGCATAATTGCCGCTATGGGCATTTGGGAACTAATGAATTAAAAGGAGGAAGTGTAAAAATGGAATTTGCCAACAAAGAATATTTATTGCTGCTTCTGCTCCTTATACCTTATATAATATGGTATTTTCTCTATCGCTGCCGCACAGAACCATCGTTGCGCATGAGCGATACGTTCACGTTCAAGTATGCTCCAAAGAGTTGGAAGATGCGTTTAATCCATCTTCCCATGCTCCTTCGTTGTTTGGTTTACGCTTTGGTCGTCATCGTTTTGGCACGTCCGCAAACCACAACGCCTATCGATAACGGACAAGTAGAGGGCATTAACATTATGTTGGCAGTCGATATTTCAGCCAGTATGCTGTCAGACGATGTAGACCCGAACCGCATTGAGGTGGCAAAAGACGTTGCAAAAGAGTTCATTGCCTCACGTCCGAACGACAATATTGGGCTAACTATCTTTGCAGGCGAGGCATTTACGCAATGCCCAATGACCACCGACCACGCCTCATTGCTCAACCTTTTGGCAGGAATACGTGCCGATTTGTCGGTCAATCATTTGATTCAAGACGGTACAGCCATCGGTATGGGATTGGCAAATGCCGTAGGACGATTGAAAGATGTGAAGGAAGGAAGCAAAGTAGTCATACTCTTGACCGACGGAAGCAACAATGTGGGCGATATTTCTCCCCTCACTGCCGCCTCAATTGCAAGGAAATTCGGTGTTCGCGTCTACACCATCGGACTCGGAACCGATGGCAAAGATATTCAAGGGCGACCTGTTGGCGAAATAGATTATAAGACATTACAAGACATTGCCATGCAAACTGACGGCGAATTTTATCGCGCTCAGAGCAGAGCAGAACTATCTCAGATATACAAAGACATTGACAAGTTGGAGAAAACAAAAATCAATGCCACCCAATACGGCAAACGTTACGAGGCTTTCATGCCTTTTGCCATTCTGGCTTTGCTCACTTTCGTGGCTGAAATCTTGTTGAGAACAACTGTATTTAAACGCATACCGTAGCGGAAAGACATTCCCAAACGGAAAGAAAAAATAAAAAAGCATGTTTAGATTTGCTAATCCCACCTACCTTTGGCTATTGCTGCTAATTCCAATATTAGCAGTAATCTACCATGTTTGGGTGTATCAATGCAAAAAACGCATGGCTCGTTTTGGCGACAAAACCCTCCTAAAGCAGCTCATCCCAGGTTATTCCAAGTGGCGTCCACTGCTTAAATTCTACATTATGGAGGTCATTCTCGCCTTGCTTATCATCGTTATTGCACGTCCACAGGTGGGAACAAAAATATCGAAAGACAAGCGTGAAGGCATTGAAGCCATGATAGCAATGGACATTAGCAACTCCATGTTGGCGCAAGACGTTGCTCCCACACGCTTAGACCGCAGCAAACGATTGGTGGAAGACCTCGTTAATCGCTTCACAAACGATAAAATTGGAATCGTAGTCTTTGCAGGTGATGCTTTCGTTCAGTTGCCTATCACGTCAGACTATATTTCTGCCAAAATGTTTTTAAACAATATTAGTCCAGAACTCATAGGCAGTCAAGGCACAGATATAGGCAAAGCCATTGAACTTTCGGAGCATAGTTTCTCGGAAAAAGCCAACTTTGGTAAGGCAATCATCATCATAACAGACGGTGAAAACCACGAAAAAGGAGCTGAAGAAATGGCACGTGAAGCCCAAAAACAAGGCATTCGAGTGTTCATTCTCGGCATTGGTTCGCCACAAGGCGCACCCATTCCGATGGGCAACGGTAGCTATTTGCAAGACTCAAGCGGTCAAACAGTCATGACACGCCTTAACGAAGACATGTGCCGAAAGATTGCTGAAGCGGGCAAAGGCATGTATATCCACGTTGATAATACCACCGCAGCAGAAACAATCTTGGACAACGAAATCGGAAAAATGCAGCGTGGCGAAATCGAAAGTGTATCGTATAGCGATTACGCAGAACAGTTTCAAGCCATAGCTGTGTTGGCTCTCGTTCTTTTAATCGTCGAGGCGTTGCTCATGGAGCGTAAGAATCCGTGGTACAGTCGCTTCCATCTTTTTACAAAGAAACAATGATGAAACGAATTTACATATTGCTTTGTGTGGCTTTTATGGCACTTGCCGTATCAGCACAGACCGACCGCCAACTCATTCGTAGCGGTAACAAGGCGTTTGCTGCAAAGAAATTTGCCGATGCAGAGCTGTTTTATCGGAAAGCATTGGCAGCAAATGGGCAAAATGCCATAGCAGCTTACAATCTTGGGTGTGCTTCACAAGCACTCCATAAGGATTCTTTGGCGATAAAAAACTATCAGTTGGCAGCGCAAAATGAATATAATAAAATGCGGAAAGCCAGTGCTTTTCACAATTTAGGCACAGTCTATCAAGCTAAAAAAGACTATGGAAAGGCGGTTGAAGCTTACAAGAATGCGCTTAGAAACAATCCGCATCACGACAATGCTCGCTACAATTTGACACAATGTTTGCGCCAAATGAAAAATCAAAAGCAGCAACAACAGAATGATAACAAGCAGCAGAAAGACAATAAGAACGACAAAAACAAGCAAAAACAAGATAAAAAGAATCCTCAAAACAATAAAGATAAACGCAAAAAAGAGGACGATGGAATGAGTAAGGACAATGCTGAGCAATTACTCAATGCAGCCATGCAAGAGGAAAAAGCAACGCAAGAACGACTCAAAAAGTATATGCAACAGCCTCCAAGTAGGGTTATTGAGAAAAATTGGTAAGGAAAATATGAAAAGATACATTAACATACTTTTGGCAATGCTCTTGCCTTTAACCGCCTTAGCACAACATATTCGTGTTGCAGCACCTCGTCAAGTGGAAGTGGGAGAGCAATTCCAAATAGAATATATCGTCTATACTGACGATGTAGAAGGACTCAAATTAGCAAAAATGCCGCATGGTATTGAGTTAATGGCAGGCCCTTACTATTCATCACAGAAGAACATTCAGATGACAAATGGGCACATGAGCAGTTCGTCATCAGAATCTTTTACATACGTTTTTCTTGCTACAAAACGTGGAACATTTAACATTCCACCTGCTCGAATTACCGTAAAAGGACAAACATTGGCATCAACTCCTGTGCGCATTACAGCTACTGGCGTGGCGAATATCAATCGTGCTGCACAGTCAAATGGTGGCGGTAGACAAGATATTAGTATCTCTCGACCCGAAAGCAAGGTTATTGGTGGCAAAGATTTGTTCGTTCGGGTAACAGCAAACAAGCGAGTTGTACACGAACAAGAGCCAGTTTTGCTTACTTATAAGGTATATACCAACGTGAATTTGGTGCAAATGGCAGGCAAAATGCCTGATATAAAAGGTGCTCATGTGCAGGAAATTAGTTTGCCACAACAAAAAGTTTTCACCACCGAACGCCTCAACGGACGCACCTATCGAGTAACAAAATGGAGTCAATATGTGGTCTATCCGCAAGTTATAGGCAGACTTTCTGTGCCTTCAGTGAACTTTACGGGCATTATCAGACCCAATGCTGACGACTTCGACCCATTTGCTTTCATGTCTGAAGGAGAGGATATTCAGAAAAAGATTACGGCACAAGGTTTGACTATCAAGGTTTTACCATTGCCCCAAAAGCCCGCTTCTTTCTCTGGAGGGGTAGGGCGAATGAACATCACTGCCCAACTTAACAAGACCGATGCAGTCGAGGGCGACCCAATCAACCTTCGAGTTGTTATCAGCGGAGTGGGCAATTTGAAGCTCATGCGCAAGCCCGAAGTTAAATTCCCTGACGGCTTTGACGTTTACGACCCTAAGCTTTCCGATAAAACCCACCTTACTTCCAATGGCGTAGAGGGTAGCATGGTGTACGACTTTTTGGCGGTTCCACGCAAAGAAGGCAACTATACCATACCACCAGTAACGTTTGTTTACTTCGACACAGCGACCAATTCTTACAAAACTTTGACCACTTCGCCTTTCAAAATCAAGGTGGCAAAGGGCGACGGAACGAATCAAAATGCTGAGGCTTTCGATGCGGTTGCCAATCAAGATATTAAGGGTTTGAAGACTGCGAAAGATATTTTAGCCGCTGATACCAATTTCTATGGTTCTGTAGGCTATTGGTTCTGCATCATATTGTTTATTGGTTTGTTCGTCATTGCGCTTACCTTGTTGCGCAAACGTGCCAATATTCGTGGCGATATAGCAGGTTTGAAGGGCAAAAATGCCGAACGTGTGGCGTTAAATCGTTTGCATAAAGCCAAAGTTTATCTTGAAAGACGCAAAGCAGAGGATTTCTATGACGAGAATTTGCGTGCGCTTTGGGGATATGTTAGCGACAAGTTGAACATACCAGTTGAGCAGCTTTCGCGCGACAATGTGAAGGAAAATTTCGCAAAACTCGGTGTTGAAAGCGATGTTATCGATGAGTTTATTGCTGCTTTAGATGAGTGCGAATTTCAGCGTTATGCCCCTGGCGACGAGCGAGGTAACATGTCTTCAAGCTATGCGGCAGCCGTTAAAGCCATTATTGATATAGAAGAACGTATGAGAACGATGAAAAATAAGAGCAACGACAAGTCAAATGTAAAGTCCATTCTTTTGCTTTTGACCCTTGCAATCGCCTTTTTCTCAATGCCACAGCGTGTCTTTGCCGTAAGCATGGAGGACGCTGCAAAGGCTTATGATAAAGGTAATTACACCGAAGCGGCAAAGATTTATCAACGATTAATTGAGGAAAATCCATCGGCTGCGCTCTATTATAATCTCGGAAATGCACAGTATCGTGCCAACGATATTACCCATGCTATCCTTTCTTACGAGCGTGCTTTGAAGTTAAGACCCAGCGATGAAGATGCCAGATTTAATCTTCAGATTGCTCAATCCAAGACCATTGACCGCCTTTCGCCCGATAGCGACTTGTTTTTTGTGCGTTGGTATCACGCTTTGGTCTATTTAATGAGCATTGACGCATGGGCAATCGTAGGACTTGTTTCTCTCTTTTTGAGTTTGGCTTTTGCCCTTTTGTATTTCCTCGCAACCACAGTGGGTAGGCGCAAGTTAGGCTTTTTCGCAGGCTTATTCTTCCTTTTAGTTTTTATTTTCTCCATATCGTTTGCTAAGACTCAACGTAACGAGAAAACAAACAAGAACCAAGCCATCATAGTGGCCTCTATTGCAACCGTGAAAACCCACCCCGATGGCAAGTCAGACAATGCTACCACCTTGCACGAAGGGACGAAAGTTGAAATCATAGACCGCAGTTTGAAGGAGTGGCGAGGTATTCGTTTGCCCGACGATAAGAAGGGTTGGATACCAACGAATCAGATAGAAGAGATTTAGAGTTAAGAGTTGAGATTTTAGAGTTAAGATTTTAGAGATTTAGATTTTAGAATTAAGACGTTAAAATGCAGCAATTACGATTTTCCTTAACACCCACATCGGACTTGTCCGACTTGTCTGACCCCTCTGACTTGTCTGAAAGAAACATCATCAAGTATATAGCATGGATTTAACCAACATCATAGCGTTCGACAAGTTGTTGCTCTCATCTTTCAATGGGAGCGATAGCCTTTTCTTAAACCACTTCTTTTTGGATTTCACGTCAGGTTTCACATGGATTCCGTTGTATGTTGCCCTGTTCTATTTGGTGATGAAAAACAATGAAAAATGGTCGCGCATTTTCCTCATTATGTTCACCATTGGCGTTTGTATGTTGCTGTCTTATAGTTTGAACAATGCTTTTACAAAACCATACATTGGTCGTTTGCGCCCCTCTTTAGACCCTTCCATGGTGGGCATCGTCCGTTTGGTTAATGGATATACTGCCGAAGGGTTCAGTTTCTTCTCTGCCCATGCGTGCAACACCTTTGCTGTCGCCACTTTCTTTACACTTTTAGTGCGCAGCAAAATACTTTCCGCCTTTCTTTTTCTGTGGGCAGCCTTCTCGGTTTGGACTCGTTTGTTCCTCGGTGTCCATTATTTTTCCGATGTGGTGGTTGGTACTGTTGTAGGCATGTTGCTCGCTTCGCTCTGTTACCTTGCTTATAGTAGAGTGAGCAAGCGTGTTGCGCCCATATCCCCATACGTTTCAAGCCAATATACCGCTACGGGTTATAGTTTAATAGATATTGACGTGGTCATTTCAACCATGGTTTTACTCTGCCTTTATTGTGTGCTTCGTGCCTTTATCGAGGCAGGAATTTATTGAATTAAACCTTATTGCGACCACAATACTTCATGTTTAAAATTCACAAACCAATGTTAGACGAAACAAAACATATTAAAATTTCAGATTACGATTATCCGTTGCCCGATGAACGCATCGCAAAATTCCCTTTAAACCAACGCGACCAAAGCAAACTCTTGCTTTATAAGCATGGTGAAGTGAGCGAAGATGTGTTTTGCAACCTACCGAAATATTTGCCCAATGGGGCGTTGATGGTTTTCAACAACACGAAAGTCATTCAAGCACGCATGCACTTCCGCAAGGAAACAGGCGCACTCATTGAGATTTTCCTCATGGAACCTGCTCAACCTACTGACTATGAACTCATGTTTCAGACCAATTCTGAATGTTCATGGCTCTGTATGATAGGCAATTTGAAGAAATGGAAAGAGGGCGAACTCCGTCGTTCGTTCGAAATTAACGGCAATAAATTGGTCTTAACTGCCAGTGTCGACCGCTCGAAAGCAAGCGACTTAGCAGGTGGAACGAACCATTGGGTGGATTTCAAGTGGGACAATACGAAAGTTTCCTTTGCCGAAATCTTGGAAGCGGTAGGCGAATTGCCCATTCCGCCTTACCTCAATCGTGAAACCCAAGAGAGCGACAAGGAAACCTATCAAACCGTTTACTCGAAGATAAAGGGGTCGGTGGCTGCCCCAACGGCTGGACTTCATTTCACCGATGCCGTACTTGAGCAATTGGACAAGGCAGGAATTTTGCGTGATGAACTTACCCTTCACGTTGGCGCAGGTACATTTAAACCCGTGAAAAGTAGTGAGATAGAAGGACACAACATGCACACCGAATACATTGTAGTGCATCGCCACACGTTGGAAAATCTTCTTTCTCACGATTGTTCTGCCATTGCCGTGGGGACAACCTCTGTGCGTACGCTTGAAAGTCTTTACTATATGGGCGTGAAATTGGAACGCAATGCTAACGCCACGGAAGACGATTTGCACGTTAATCAGTGGGAGCCATACGCCGAAGATGTTACCGAAGACGGATTTATCAAGGTGAACGGACAAGTGGTTACCGTCCAAAGAGCCATTCAAAATCTTTTGGATTATCTGAAGAAAGACGGTTTAGAGGCACTCCATTCGAGTACGCAAATTATCATAGCCCCAGGCTTTCAATACAAGATAGTGAAGATGTTGGTAACCAATTTCCACCAACCACAATCTACGTTGCTCCTTCTTGTGAGTGCCTTCCTCCATGGCGATTGGCACAAAGTCTATGATTACGCTCTCCAGCACGACTTCCGTTTCTTAAGCTACGGCGACAGTTCGTTGCTCATACCGTAGGGTGTTTTTTCAGACTTACCGCTATTTTTTTAGAAACAGCCTGTTTTGAACTCCAAAACAGGCTGTTTTGCACCTCAAAACCTATTGTTTTTATTTTTTACGAGAAAATAGAAATTTGCCAAATAGTTTGGAAAAGGTATTTTGTTTTAGTACCTTTGCAGTAAGCTTGTGGGAAAGAGGTTTGAAGGGTCAGACTTGTCTGACCGGTCTGACTATTCCGACTCGTACAAAGCGCAAACAACTCGCAAGCTCTAAATATTTGCAACAATGAAAATAGGTGATAAAGTAAGATTTTTAAGTGATGTTGGTGGTGGAATCATTTCAGGATTTCAAGGCAACAAAATCGTATTGGTAGAAGATGAAGACGGTTTCGAAATTCCGACCCCTATCAATGAAGTGGTATTGGTGGGCAATGACGATATGGCAAAAGCCAAAATCAAAAGTTTAGAAACCACTGTTGAGGAGGAAACACAAGACCAATCGAAATCAATCAAAGCACGATTGAGCGACCAAAATGATAAGGCTGATGCCGATTGGAACGCAACGGAAGAACCCGACTACGACCCTGCCGACAATTTCGTGGCTCCGCCCAAAGAGCGAGAGGGCGGAAACAAGCTTACAACCTATTTAGCTTTTGTGCCTACCAAGCCCAAAGACATGCAAAACACCGAGTTCCAATCTTTCATGGTGAACGATTCAAACTACTATGTACACTACGTTTACATGGTAGGCACGGGCAAAGAATGGACGGTGAAGAAAGTAGGCGAGATAGAACCCAACACGAAAGTGTATTTAGAGCAGTTTCCTTACACCGATTTGAACAACATTAGCGAGTCGAGTGTGCAACTTTTTGCCTACAAATACGACAAGCCTTTCGAGCGAAAACCAGCCTTAGATGTTCATATCCACTTAGATGCAACAAAGTTTTACAAACTCAATACCTTTAAAGAAAACGACTTTTTCGACGAGCCAGCCCTCCTTTACGCTATCACCGAAGAGGAAAAAACAATCGAAAAGATAATAGAACCTAAATTCGAATTGCCTAAAAAATTGCAGGGAAGTCAAACCGAAAAAATCGAGATAAAAGCGGCTCCAGCACGAAAGCCCTTGGAACGAAGATACGAAAACAACCAAAGCAAGGCAAAACATGCCAAACAAATACTCCAAAACGATAAAATTGTTGTAGATTTGCACGCCAATGAAGTGTTGGAAACAACGGCAGGAATGACAGCAGGCGATATTTTAGAATATCAAATGGGCATTTTCCACGCTACACTCGAACAATATAAAAACAAAAATAGACAAAAGATAGTCTTTATTCATGGCAAAGGCGAGGGTGTTTTGCGCCGAACCATTATCAGAGAATTGAACTATCGCTATAAAAAATATCAGTTTCAAGACGCATCTTTCCGTGAATATGGATATGGTGCTACTCAAGTAACAATAATCACCTAATATATTTTGATATGAAATATGGATTTATCAAAGTGGCTACGGCAATACCAGAAGTAAGGATTGCAGACACTAAGTTTAATCTGGAAGCTATTGAAAAGCAAATAGTTATGGCTGAAGGGCAGGGGGTTGAGATAATCGTCTTCCCAGAGTTTTGCATTACAGGCTACACATGCCAAGATTTATTTCGCCAACAGCAACTCCTTGACGACGCTGAACGAGCTATGCTTAGGTTGCTCGACTTCACTCGCCAGCTGGATATTATCGCTATTGTGGGCACACCTGTAAGTGTTGGCTCAATATTGCTCAACTGTGCAGTAGTAGTTCAACACGGAAAAATACTCGGTATTGTGCCGAAAACTTATCTGCCTAACTATGCAGAATTTTACGAAAAACGCTGGTTCGCATCAGCATTCGATATGAGTCCTACAAAAGTTCACTATGCTGGACAACTTCTACCCATAACTCCTGAACCACAAATATATAGAACAGCAGACGGCGTAAAGTTTGGAATTGAAATTTGCGAAGATATATGGTCGCCTATTCCACCAAGCAGCGTGCTGACTTTAGATGGTGCTGAAATCATTTTCAACCTGTCGGCAAGTACAGAACAAATTGGAAAACACAGCTATTTAGAGGCTCTCCTGGCACAACAAAGTGCAAGAACGCTCTCGGCTTACGTATATAGTAGTTGCGGATTTGGCGAAAGCACACAAGATGTAGTCTTTGGCGGCAACGCTTTTGTATATGAAAATGGTGTGCAATTGGCTTCTGCCAAGCGTTTTCAAATGGAATCACAAGTCGTTATTTGCGATATAGACATTGAAAAGTTGCGCAGCGAACGCCGTTTAAACACAACTTTCGTCAATGCACAGCACAATCTGTTCGTTTTACCAGTTGGATCTGGAACATACGAAAAGAAATATATCGACTGTATGCCAAAGGAAAATGCAGAACGTGAATTTGTATTGAATCGAAACATCGCCCCACAACCTTTCTTACAAGGCGAAACCATTGATGCAGCATGCGAAGAAGCGTTCAATATTCAGGTTACAGGATTGGCGAAACGCCTGTTACACATTAAATGTAAGACAGTTGTCCTTGGCATTAGTGGCGGTTTAGACTCTACACTCGCCCTCTTGGTTTGTATAGAAGCATTCGACAGACTTAAATTCGACCGCAAAGACATTCTCGCAGTTACCATGCCAGGTTTCGGAACATCAGACCGCACGCACAACAATGCCCTTTTACTCATGCAAGAGTTGGGCGTAACCATGAAAGAAATAAGCATTGTACCTTCAGTAACACAGCACTTCAAAGACATTGAACACGACATCAACGTTCAAGATGCTACCTACGAAAACGCACAAGCACGAGAACGCACACAAATTCTCATGGATTTGGCAAATGAATACAATGGTTTGGTTATTGGAACAGGCGATTTGAGCGAGTTAGCCCTCGGTTGGTGTACCTATAACGGCGACCACATGAGCATGTATGCCGTCAATGGTAGCGTGCCAAAGACATTAGTAAAACAATTAGTAGGCTATGTGGCTAACCAAACAGACAATGTTAAGGTGGCAGAGAGTCTCCGTGATATTGTAGACACACCAATTTCACCAGAATTAGTGCCAACAAATGAGTCGGGAGAAGTGCAACAGAAGACAGAAGACATCGTTGGACCATACGAATTGCACGATTTCTTCCTCTACTACTTCCTCCGTCACGGCTTCCAACCGTCTAAAATCTATTATCTTGCAGGGCAAGCATTTGAAGGAAAATATACAAATGAAGAAATCAAAAAATGGTTCTACATCTTTGTGCGCCGCTTCTTCAATAATCAATTCAAACGTTCATGCCTCCCTGAAGGACCAAAAGTAGGAATGGTAAGCCTCTCTCCTCGTGGCGATTGGCGCATGCCTTCCGATGCAGATAGCACCAATTGGTTGACGGAAATAGAGCAACTCTAAGGTAAGGGCAGGGTCGCTAAGGCTGAAAATCCAACGATTTCGTTAAGCCACACGAAGCATGCAAATGAGTGAAACGAAATTTGTACATGGTCGTGGCGAGAAATAGAACCTTTCGAGCAATGATACTTTGTAGGGGCGTGATTTATCACGTTCCTCTCCGCAAATTTTAGTGTATTAGGAACGTGATAAATCACGCCCGCCATATTGGGACATGCCCAATATGGCAATTATGTACAGTTATCGGCTTTAGATTTACTGCAATATCAAATGCAGAAAAACCGAAAGCAGATGACAATACCACCTTTTCGCCGCTACGGAATGAGGCGCATCAGAGCGTCAAAAATAATGGAAGACAACGACCCACGGCAGATATGGGGGTGGCAAATTCACCCAAACGAAAACTATCAAACATCAGAACCACTCTACAAACTCTTCCAACGCAACAACTTAACAGCTATGGCGGTGGTCGATACAAAGGAGGGGAAAACAGAAATCATCTTCTGGGATAAACTTTATTATCGCCGTTTTGCCCAGCAATTACGCACCATCGGCTTTGTAATGCGCAATACGCCCCGTGCTACGAATATCTTAGAATTTAGAAAATTAGATGTTTCCGTAACCGTTGATGTCGAAATATGGTCGGATATTTACATTCTCACCGTGCAGTAGTTGTGCGAATTGTTTGCAAATCCACTGCAAATTCTTTGTAGGGGCGTGATTTATCACGTTCCGCCCAATCAAAAACGCCGTTATTCCATGTGCTTAATTATCAAAATTTGGTATTCGGAACGGAAAACGAGTTGTTGAGCTTGCGAAAAAAATCCGCCCTTACGCCGTTTCTCCACTATTTTTTTACGCTTTTCCACCATTATCCACCTAACTATCCGCTGTTTCCTACCGTTCTCCCCACGACTTGCTTCCATTTTCCATCACTTTCACCATGAAAAAGAGCAAGTACGACAAATCGAAAACATTTTGTCGCTTTTCTTTTTTGTCTTATTTTTTTTTATTATCTTTGCAAGGATAACTCTCCAATAGCGTGTTTGATAGGGCGATAAGCCTTTTTGCGGAGCGTTTTTCGACAGAAATAATACATTAATTTATATGGCAACGACAAAAAAGACGGCAAGCAAAACAACGAAAAAAGCAGCTTCGGCAACCAAAAAAGGAGCCAAAGCGAAGAAAGCTCCAGTAAAGCGTGGCATATCAAACGAACTCATTCCTATTGAAGAAGAAACATGGTTGTTGCAACCCATTGCCGTAACCATGATGCGACACGACTATTCGCTCATTCAAGTGCGCATACTTGTTTCTATTGTTGAGAGTTTACAATCGATTTTGCACGGCATTCTCAATAAAAAACGCAATCCCCAACTCGAAATTTTTAAGACCGATGAGTTGGACGAAGATGGACGAATGCCTATCAAATTGCCATTTAAAGAGTTGGGAGTAGACCCCAATCACTATCCGCAACTGCGCAATTCGCTCAAAATGTTGGCCTCTATTCCTGTTGAAATTCCATACAAAACAAGCGAAGGACGCAAGTATACAAAGGCGACAAACCTATGCGATGTTTACATTCCCGAGGACAGTTCTTACAATAAATACGCAATTTTGAAGCTCGACCAAACCGTTGCCGAACGTTTAGTGTCGTTAGATTTTGGCTACCATAGCCTGAATAAGCAAATCGTTTTCGCTTGTAAGAACCGCTATACCCAGCGCATTTACATGTTCATAGAGTCGTGGATTGACAAAGGACGCACCGTTATCAAGACCTTAGAATTCAGAAAAATGTTGCGATTGGAGAATAATTACAAGAAATTTTCCGACTTTTGTCGCCGTGTTCTTGACCCTGCGCAACAAGAATTGCAAGAGTTAGCCGACAAAGGATTGTGCGATTGCTACTTCGAATACGAAAAGAAATACGACCATGGACAGCGAGGCGGTGAGCCAGATGAATTGATTTTCAATATCTTTAAGGCTAAAAACAAGATGGACGCACAACTGGAACAGATGAACGAAATGCAACGTCGCCACTTCCAACAGATGCTTGTCCACTATTTTGAGTTCACTCAGGAGAATGCAAAAACCATGTCGGAGCGCATCACAGCGGAGATTTATCCGTTAGCAGCAGAGAAATTAATGGAATTGCGCAATCGATTTACTTCCATGATAGTCAAGGATAAGGCGGCTTATACCTTTACAAGTCTTGACAAATTAATCAAGGAACACGAAGTGCCGAACACCATTGTCGAGGAAGTTTAACGCTGAAACGTGAAAAGAAAATGTCTATTTCACAACTTAAAAACAAAGAAATGATAGAAATAAAGATAAAAGATGCAACTTTGCAACAAGCTGCCCAAGAGGGATTAGACGCCTTTGTACAAGTTTTTATTGACGCTATTAACGAGGCAATTGGCGGACAACTCACCCAAGAGAATATGCAAGAACTCACGCCCGACCAAATAACGTTGCTCGGTTGGAGCTATTTGCACGAAGAAGTTATGGACGGTGGTTACGTACAGCTGATACATAATGGTTACGGAGCTTTTATTTTCAAAAACCCTTTCGCCGTGGCGATGCGCAATTGGGGCTTGACCGATTTGTATTCGCACATCAGAAAAGCCAAGAAAGCCTACGAAAAATACCACGAACAAATAGAAAAGGAAATGTCGGACGACGACTTTATGGCACTTTATGAGCAGATGCCTGAGTTCGATGAGGTGGACGATGATTTCATTGTCAATGAAGAATTATGGACAAACGAGGTGGCTCAATACATTGACGACCACATTAACGATTTTGTTACAATAGAAAATGAATAAAGAAGAACAAGAATTACGCAAGAAGTCGCCCGTGCAAATACGCAACAAAAAGGCTTCTTTCGAATATTATTTTATTGATACTTATACGGCAGGAATTGTCTTAACGGGTACTGAAATCAAGTCTATTAGGGCGGGAAAGGCATCGTTGGTCGATACGTTTTGCTTCATCAATAAAGGTGAAATGTGGGTTGAGAACATGAATATCTCCCCTTATTTCTATGGCTCTTATTCTAATCACGAGGCAAGAAGAAAGCGTAAATTGTTGCTCAATAAGCGTGAAATCAAGCGATTGGAAGAAGAATCGAAAACGCCAGGCTACACCATTGTGCCGACACTTGTGTTCATCGACGACAAAGGACATGCCAAAGTGGACATTGCACTCTGCCGAGGTAAGAAAGAATATGATAAGCGTCAGACACTCAAGGAGAAAGAAGACAGGCGCGAAATGGACAGAGCTATCAAAAATTACTAAACGAAACGCCGACAGGGTGGGGGAAATGACGTTGTGAAACCCCTTGTTGGAATATCTAATTCGTTAAAAAAGAAAGCGATTTGAACGCTTCGCACAAAGAATATGACAATGAAGAAATTGCAACAAATCCTCATGTTAGCACTTTGTCTGCTCGTTTTGATGGTGGCTGCCGTGCAACGCGATGGAAAAGTGTGGGGAAAAGACTTTAAAGACTTATTCAATGATAAGCCAAAGACTGCTAAAATAGAAACATTGCGCACCTTAGAAGACGGCACTATCGTGGTGAATACCACCGATTTAGGCAACAAAATTGTGGGTTATGCAGGCACGGTGCCGTTGGAAATCTATATCAACAATGGCAAAATCACGCAAGTGAAACCGCTGAAGAATACCGAAACGCCCGATTTCTTCCAACAAGCCGCTTCGTTGTTGTCTTCATGGAACGGCAAAACAGTAGATGAGGCTTTAAAAATGCGTGTCGATGCCGTCAGTGGGGCTACCTATTCATCGAAAGCCATTATCAAAAACCTCCACCTTGGATTGGCTTATTATGATAAAAAAGCAGCAAAAGAAGAGCAAGTAACCCTTCAATCGCTTGATTTTAAAGTATATATGGGCTTAGCAGTGGTATTGTTAGCCGCCATTCTTCCCCTCTTTTTCAAAAACAAGTACTATCGTTTGGCACAAATGTTGCTCAACGTTTTGGTCTTAGGATTTGGTTGTGGCACCTTCCTTTCATGGTCGTTGTTCATCAATTATCTATCAAGTGGTATTTATTTTTGGGCTTCCCTCATTCCGATAGTCATGCTTGTAACCGCTTTTATCTACCCACTTTTTGGAAAAAAGAATTATTATTGCAACCATGTTTGCCCTTGTGGTTCTTTACAAGATTTGCTATCGAAAACAAAAGTCAAGAAATGGCGTCTATCACCATTGACTATTAAAGTTTTACGCACCTTTCGTTCGTTGCTTTTCTTGGGTCTTTTGGTGGTAACTTTAAGCGGAATTTATTTGGAATGGATAGACTACGAAGTTTTTTCAGCCTTCCTTTTCACCTCCGCTTCCTACATTGTGCTTGCTCTTGGCATCGTTGTTGTCGTGCTTTCCCTCTTCATTCCCCGCCCTTATTGTCGCTTTGTTTGCCCAACAGGGTGTCTTTTGCGTATGGCAGAGGGCAGAAAATAATTCTTCTTGCGTCAGTTAAAAAATTAAAGCGTTTGTTTTGCATTGCAAAATAGACGCTTTTTTTCTTTTGAAAATAGGCTGTTTTTTTAAAAAGTAAAAGGTTGTAAGTCGGCAAACAATTTGCGAATGATTTGTTAGCAACGATGAAAATTAGAAAACTCGTGCTAATTGTTGTCCAATAATGAGGGCAACAAAGCCGAGAACGAGGCTTGCGAGCGTGTAGAGTAGGGCAGTGGTAGGCATTCCGTCCTTCATCATCGCAGCGTTTTCGTTCATAAAAGTTGAAAAGGTGGTGAATCCGCCGCAAAAACCTGTTGTAAGCAGCAGGCGAGTGTTAGGGGTTAGCCAATTATTCATCGATAGCGAAGAAATAAAACCTATGATGAAGCAGCCTAAAACATTGACAGTGAAAGTGCCAAACGGAAAGGTTGAGTTGCATGAAACGGCTAAAAGGCGAGATACAAGAAAACGCAATCCCCCGCCAAAGAAACTACCAAAACCTACAAGCAAAAAGTCTTTGAACATATTTTTTTATTGGCAAAGTTACGAATTATGCAATTAAAAAACGAACACCCACTTAAATTAAAAAGAAAAATAGTAACTTTGTAGTGGCTTTTTGGCTTGAAGCCTTTGAGGTGCTTTGAGGAATTTGAGAACGAATCGGACGGGTCGGATTGTCAGACAAGTCAGACGTGGGGAGTGTGTTAGGGGCTTTTTAGCAAAATCGAACAAGTCTGATTCGTCTGACCTGTCCGACTCGTCCAAAAAAAACTAACTCGTCTAAAAAAAATATCCCCCCTCAGGCTTACTACAATGAATATTGAGAAAAAAAGATGATATATCCCAACAATTTTGAGCAGAAAATAGGTTTCAACGAGATACAAGTAGACCTTATGGAGTTCTCTACCGACACTGAACAAGTGAACCGTTGGTTGGCTGAAGTTCGTGAATTTCGGCTGATTCAAGAGGGTACAGAGCCTTTTCCGTTAGACAATGTTTTTGATGTTCGTGAAAGTGTGGCACGCATTCGCCTTGAAGGAACCTACATGGAGGAGGGCGAACTTTTCGATTTGAAGCGTTCCATGGAAACCATTATTGCCGTTGTGCGCTTTCTTAGCATGGGCGATGAATTGCCAAATGGTGATATAAATCATACTTACCCAGCACTTTATGCGCTTTCCGACGGTGTGGCTACGTTCCCTTTATTGGTGCAACGCATCAGTCAGATAATTGATAAATTTGGCAAAATGCGTGATACAGCTTCGCCCGATTTGCTCCAAATTCGCCGTGAATTGGCTCGTATGGAAGGCAGCATATCCCGTACTTTGAACAGTATCTTGCGTTTAGCTCAAAGCGAGGGTGTTGTTGAGCGTGATGTAACCCCAACTTTGCGTGATGGACGACTGGTAATTCCTGTTGCTCCAGGCATGAAACGCAAGATTTCGGGCATTGTTCACGATGAAAGTGCCACAGGAAAAACTGTTTTTATCGAACCTACTGAGGTGGTGGAAGCCAACAATAAAGTGCGTGAATTGGAGAACGAAGAGCGCAAAGAAATCATTCGCATCTTGCGAGAGTTTGCCAAACAAGTGCGCCCCAATGTGCGTGAAATTCTCGATTCTTACCATTTTCTTGCACTGATTGATTTTGTTCGTGCCAAAGCGGAGTTGGCTCGCACGTTCAAAGCGATAGAACCCAAAGTGGGAGCAGAACCTCACGTCGATTTTATTCGTGCCATTCACCCTCTTTTGCAGCTTTCGTTAAGCCGAAAACAGCGTACTGCGGAAAATAATGATGTTCCTTTGGCAGTCGTACCATTGGATATTCAAATCACAAAAGAGAAGCGTTTGCTCATTATTTCGGGACCGAATGCAGGCGGAAAGTCGGTTTGTTTGAAGACAGTCGGACTACTTCAATACATGCTTCAATGCGGTTTGTCAATCCCTGTTGATGAGCGTTCTATGGTAGGAATGTTCAAAAACTTGATGATTGACATAGGTGACGAGCAAAGTATTGAGAACGATTTGAGTACCTACTCATCGCATTTGATGAACATGAAGAACATGATGAAGCAAGCCAACCCCTATACGCTCATTTTAATTGATGAGTTTGGAACAGGAACGGAGCCACAAATTGGTGGTGCGATTGCCGAATCGGTGTTGAAACAATTTTGGAAAAAGCAAGCGTGGGCAGTCATTACCACCCACTATCAGAACCTAAAACATTTTGCCGAAGACCATAAGGGAGTGGCAAATGGTGCAATGCTTTACGACAGACACGAGATGCGCCCACTTTTTCAGTTGGCAATTGGTCGCCCAGGTAGTTCGTTTGCCATAGAAATAGCTCGCAAAACGGGTATTCCAGAGGAGGTAATTAGCGATGCTTCCGAGATTGTTGGCTCAGATTACATACAGAGCGACAAGTATTTACAAGATATTGTTCGTGACAAACGTTATTGGGAAGCCAAGCGACAAACTGTGCATGGACACGAGAAAGAATTGGAGCATACCATTGCTAAATACGAAAAAGAAATAGAGGAGTTGCGCCAAAGTCGAAAGGAAATTATCAAAAAAGCGAAAGCCGAAGCCGAAGAAATTATACGAGAGAGCAATAAGCGCATTGAAAACGTGATTCGTGAGATACGCCAACAGCAAGCCGAAAAGGAGGCAACGAAGCGTTTGCGCCAAGAATTAGCCGAATATGAGGAAGCGATGCTCAACGATTCGGTGGCTCAATTGAACGAAAAAAACAAAGTCAAGGCTAAGAAACCTGCCAACAAAGTGGCGATGCGTGAGGGTGGACTCATGACAGACGAGGAACTGAAAGCCAAGATTGAAAAAATAAAAAATCGCAAGGAACGCCACGAACGTCATGTAAAGGAGAAGGAGGAGCGCAAGCAAACGGCTGCCGAATCGTTGAAAGCAGCGACAGAAAAGCGTGCTAAAAATCGTCCAATTGGCAATGGCGACACTGTACGCATAAAAGGTTTAACATCAGTGGGTAAGGTTGAAACCACAGACGGAAAGCAAGCCACTGTGATTTTTGGCGGAATGCGTACTAAAATGGCTGTTTCACGATTGGAACATGTGGACGCTACAACGATAGAAGAAACCAAAAAACAATTTCAAGCCTACAATTACAGTCGCCAAACACGTGAAACGATTGACCAACACCGTAGTCAATTTAAACAAGAACTTGATGTGCGTGGCATGAGAACCGATGAAGCGTTGAATCAAGTGCAATATTTCATTGACGATGCTATCCTCGTGGGTGCCAGTCAAGTACGTATTTTACACGGAAAAGGAAATGGAATTTTGCGCACCATGATTCGCCAGTTCCTCCATTCCATTCCTAATGTTACGAATTGTCGTGATGAACATGTCCAATTTGGTGGTGCTGGTATCACGGTGGTGGAGTTATAATAATCCCACATTGACGCTTTCGCAACTTAATGTATTCACTTTAAAAATCAGCACCTTATTCTATTTTTTTTGAAATAGGCTGTTTTTCATCTTAAAACCGCCTGTTTTGAATTGCAAAACAGGCTGTTTTGGGAAATAAGTCATTTATGCTGAATTGACGATGACTGCAATTGATTTCCATTTCATATATAAAAAAGAAGAAGGGAATAAGACTAAGCAGACCTATCCCCTTTATTCTTACGTTTTATTTTAATCGTGTGTTTTTAAAATTTATAGCCAAATCCTATGTTCATATAAATGGGGTACATGTTGAAAGAAATGGTTTTGAAACTGCTTTCAAATATATCTTTGAAACCCCAAGTTAGGTCTGCATTCAATGTAAAATGGCGGAACATATTCCACGAACCACCGATTTGTGCGCCCCAATTGAAGTGATTGAGGTTACTGCTAAAGTCGTATGTCGCCACTTTGTCGTTATCAAAACTTACTTTTTCGCCTGTTGGGTCGCCTTCACGCAAGTATCCGTCGCTCACTTTACCTGCAAATTCGCCGTCAAGACGGAAAGAGGTAAAGATGCCTGCGCGTATTTTCCATGCGTTGTTAATGCGATAATTCGCCATAATAGGTATGGAAAGGAACGTACTGTTATAGTGTGTTTTAACATAACCAGTCCAATAACCTGAAGTTTTGCTGCCGTCATTGATAATTTCCATGTGGTATGCTTTGGTTTTTGCACCTGTTATCATACCTTTTTCTTCAAATTTCAATCCTGCTGAAACACCCCATTTCATTTCAGGACCAAACCATTTTGTTGCCACACCTTCTAAGGTTGCGTTTAAACGTGGACTATAACTATCGATTTTTCTTATTTCTTGAGGCAATGAAAGGGGGCTTGCACCACCAATATTCACCCCAGCTCTTACTTCAAGTTCCCAACCATTGCGGTCGGTAAGTTCTATGGCTGAGATGAGTTCTTCTTGTGCTTGTGCTGTCAAACCCGTGAAAAGGAAAAGAAAAAGGCAAGCAAACTTACTTGTTTTCTTTAATGAAAAATTGTATATAGCTGATATATTGTTCATTGTTTTTACGTTTAATTAGAATTGATTACTTGGTAAAAAGTTCCATTTCGTCTACATAAAGCGTGCTGCCAACGGCTCCATTAAAGTTCGCTCCGTCTTTACTTGACGACATGATAATGGCTAAACTATACTTTCCGTCTTTCAATTTTTCCATATCAACCACACGTCCGTCCACTGAATTAAAGTCGATAACGAAGTGAGTCCACTCATTTGTTTCTTTTTTATCTGTTACTTGAGCAAAAAGAACTATATTCTTGCTGGTCTGAGCGTTATTTCCATCTAAGTAAGGCGTATCATCTGTTACTTCAAACAAAACTGCGTAAATATCAAAATCATCTCGTTTGCCACTTACGATACTGCCATTTTTATCGGTATAAACATCGCCTGCCTTGTACTTATAATAGCCTGAAAGTTTGGTAGGTATCTTTCTGAAAGGCAAACCAAAGTGGGTTGATTTCGCCATATTACCTAATTCGATGTTGAAAGTACCCATGAACAAGTTGCCAGCGGCAATAGGCGCTTTGAATCTTTTACCCAATTCGCCTGTATCTTTTGTAGTAAGTTTTACGCATTTGCCCAAGACGCCACCATCAACTTGGCAAGTTGGATAATCTTCAGCCTTTGCATCTTGGTGCGTAATGAGGTATCCTGCGTTTCCACTTCCCCATTGCATGATATCTTTGCCATTGGTTGTTTCATAAAAGATGTGGAAATACTCTTTTTTAACACCTTCCCTATCGGTATAAGTGTAATATTTTGCATTTTCAAAATGATATTTTGTTGCCACGTCATCGGTGATAAACGACACTTTGTATGGCTTTTTCCATTGTCCATCTTCCGATGTTACAATGTAATTTTGCGGTGTTAAGAAGTTACGAACAGTACCACTTGCAGGGTCAATGGTAGCACCTGGAGTCAGTTCAAACTCGGGTGCCATCTTCGTTAAATCCTCCCAACCATTCATATAGAACCGAACTTCATTGTTGGTAATGATAGGCGTACGCGAGGTTTTATAATCTTTCAAGGTGGCTTTCGTTATGTCTGCCTCTTTATTTAAGGCTTCATCTTTGATACACGAGCCGAGAAGTAAAATGAGCGAAAGGCATATCGTGCCTTTACAGAGAACGTTTAGATATTTCATTTTTTAAAATTTAATGATTTATATTGCGATAGATAGCAAATAAATAGTATTCTTTTATTTCTTCTTTTTCGTTGTATTTGCCGTTTTTATCGACTTTTTCGTTGGTTTGATAGCTGCTTTTGTTTCTTTTGTGAGTGCCTTTTTTATGATTTTAGCAGCAATTGGAGCAGCCACTTCAGCCCCCCAACCACCATTTTCGATGAACACTGCAATAGCAATTTGCGGATTGTTCATAGGCGCAAAAGCAATGAAAGTGGAGTGGTCAGCACCCTCATTTTCCACCGTTCCCGTCTTTCCGCAAATCGTATAGTCGGGCGTGTTGATAGCATAAGCCGTTCCTGAAGTAACCACACCACGCATTCCTTTTATAATAGGCTCGTAATATTTGGGCGCAATCTTTGTATTATGGCGTTCCAAAAAACGTTGTGGCAACGTATATCCCTTGCCCGAGCGAGTGATATGAGGCGTATAAAAAAAGCCACGATTGGCAATGGTAGCTGCTAAATTGCACAATTGAAGCGGCGTACAGGTTAAATCGCCTTGTCCCATACCTGTCCAAATGGTGGTCAATGGGTTCCACCCACCTTTATAACGGCGTGCCATATAAGCCGAATTAGCAATTAATCCGCCTTTTTCATCGAGCAAATCAACTCCTAATGGTCCGCCCAAGCCCATGCTAATCATGTAGTCGTGCCACGTGTCTAAGGCGTTATTATAGCTCCCATATTTGGCTTTATTGCCAATCATGAGTTTGAATGCTTTCAAAAAATAGGTATTGCACGAAGCCGAAATAGCTCCTTCCAGCATCAAAGGTTGGCGATGTTTGTGGCAATTTACCTTTATATTACCCTCACGAAAAGCCCCTCCACAATGCAATTTTGTAGTGGGTTGAATGATTCCTTCTTGCAAATAAACGAGCGCATTCGCCACTTTTATGGTAGAACCTGGTGCATAAGCCGTTCCGATAGCGAGGCTTAAATTCTCTCCTTTAGGCGAATTGGTAGCTAAACAGATGATTTCTCCTGTTTTAGGGCGCAGGGCTACAATGCTTCCTTTCTTATCTTTTAAAAGCTCGGCAGCAAGGGTTTGTAGTTGTGGCAACAGGGTTGTAGGTGGCTCGTTTGTCGTTTTAGCCACCATTTGCTTCACTTCTTTTTGCTTATCTGGTTTGTTTGGATAGAGCCGCTCCATTTCTCCGTGATATTCTTGCGCCAAAATGGGCAATGTTATCGTGGAAAAAACTATCGCTATGATGTATTTTTTTGTACTCATAATCTCTTCTTTTTCAGGGTGCAAAGTTACATAAAACGTTTCGGAAATCAGCATTTTTTTTAGCTTCTTTAGAAATCTATGGCATTGAATGCCGCACATCTATCGTAAAAGCAAGCACCTTGTGCCACCAATAAATAGCTTTAAAACACCAAAACATGTTGTTTTTCTTTTCAACGTTTGGCAGTGTTAAGAAAAAGTCGTAAATTTGCATAATATAATAATTTAAAACTGATGATGAAAGTATCACGCAACATTGTAGTTATCCTTATGCTCGGAGTAATTTCCGTAGTGATAACATCGTGCAAAGAAGAAAAAAAATCTGATAACATTATCACCAAAATAAAGCCAAAACCCAAGGCTTCGCATCAACCACAACAACTTTCAAATTTTAAATACCAAAAGAATATTGAGTGGTTGGGCAAGAATTATACGATTCTTATTGAACGCCATGCTGATAAATCGCTGCCTATGGTAGCCGATGCCGATGAAAAGAAATATTATGACAATAAAATAACGCTCACAATCTTGCACTCTGACGGTACGAAATTCTTTAATAAAACATTCCAAAAAGATGATTTTAAAGCATTTGCACATAATAAATACGTTAAAAATGGGGCGCTTATAGGTTTGATGTTCGATAGAATTGAAGGCAATGTGTTGAAGTTTGGAGCCAGCATAGGCTCGCCTGACCCCAATAGCGATGAGTTTATTCCTATCGATGTCAATATCAATAACTTAGGAAATATGAGTGTTACTTCTTCAGTGGAACTTGATACGCAAAGCGTAGTGGGACAAGAAAAGTCCGAAGAGAAGCCTAAAACAGCTCTCGAACAGGCTGAAGAAGACGGAATGTAAAGGTATTTAAAACAAAATAAGAATAATGAAATTAGCAGAAGCATTGTCAATTCGCAAAGAATTGAATAGAAAAATAGAGCAATTACAAGCCCGATTACTCGCAAATATAAAGTTACAAGAAGGTGATGAACCCACTGAACCAGTGGAAGATTTGATGAAGTCGCTTGATAATAGCTTGAAAACATTGGAAGAATTGATTGCTCGCATCAATAAAACCAATATGCACACCTTGCATAATGGGCGCACATTGACCGAAATGATGGCTGAGAAAGAGGTTTTAACCTTGCGTGTTAGCATTCTACGAGATGTTTTCAATAAAGCAAACGAAGGACATGACCGTTATTCTCGCTCTGAAATTAAACTCATTACCACCATTGATGTGCGCAATTTGAGCAAGCAAATTGATAAATTGGCAGAGAAATTGCGCAAATTGGACATTGAAATTCAAGGACTAAACTTCCTCGTTGAATTGGAAGATTAAAGATATTTTGGTGTAACCCAATGCGAAGGGCGAGTTGAAAATAAAAGATCATGAAACGTTTGGGCGCGTTATAAAAATAAAATTTACGTATCAAGCCCCGCACGTTAGCATGGTTTACGCTGCATTTAGCATGTTTCATTACCACTCAACTGACTTCGTCGGAGGGCGAGGGTGGGTTTAGGGAAGTTTTTTTATTCATCAAAGTGCTACATTTTTCAATAAAAACTTTGTAACTTTGTAGCAAATTAGCTAATTATGGGATTTTTCGGACTTTTCAACAAAAAGAAAAAAGAAGTACTCGACAAGGGTCTTGAGACTACAAAGCAAAGTGTATTCTCTAAAATTGCACGCGCAGTAGCTGGCAAATCAAAGGTAGATGATGAGGTTTTAGATAACCTTGAAGAAATTTTAATCACGTCTGATGTGGGCGTTGATACGACAGTGAAAATCATTGAGCGTATTGAGGAGCGCATCGCACGCGATAAATACGTTTCAACATCGGAGTTGAACGATGTTTTACGCGCTGAAATTGCCAATCTACTCACGGAAAATAATACTGAAAATGCTGAAGATTGGGACTTGCCAACCGACCATAAACCATACGTTATACTCATTGTGGGCGTAAATGGAGTAGGCAAAACTACGACAATCGGCAAACTTGCTTACCAATTTAAGAAGGCTGGCAAGAAGGTTTATCTTGGGGCTGCTGACACTTTCCGTGCTGCTGCGGTGGAGCAAATACAGATTTGGGGCGACCGTGTTGGCGTTCCTGTCATCAAACAACAAATGGGTTCCGACCCTGCAAGTGTTGCTTTCGACACCTTACAAAGTGCAAAAGCCAATGGGGCTGACGTTGTTATCATTGATACAGCTGGTCGTTTGCACAATAAAGTAGGACTCATGAACGAGTTGAAAAAGATTAAAGAAGTCATGAAAAAGATATTACCAGAAGCACCAGACGATGTTATGTTGGTCTTAGACGGCAGTACTGGACAAAATGCGTTTGAGCAAGCGAAGCAATTTGCATCGGTTACGCAAATCACATCACTCGCTATCACGAAACTCGATGGTACTGCAAAGGGTGGAGTAGTGATTGGTATCAGCGACCAATTGAAAGTTCCTGTAAGATATATCGGCTTAGGCGAAGGCATAGAAGACTTGCAACTCTTTAATAAAGAGCAATTTGTAGACAGTTTATTTAAGCAAGACTAAAGGTTTAAACCTACAAGTTGAGAACTTAAAATACAGCGCAAAAATCTAAATTGTAAGACGAAAAAAGCGCCCAATATTGCATGAAGAAAAATCAAATAGATATTATCACCATGGGGTGTTCCAAGAACCTTGTTGATTCGGAACTCCTCATGAAACAATTTGAAGCCAACGGATATGATTGTGTACACGATTCTGAAAAACCAGAAGGCGAAATTGCAGTCATAAATACTTGCGGTTTCATTGATACAGCCAAGGAAGAAAGCATCAATACAATCCTTGAATTTGTTAATAGAAAGGAAAACGGACAACTGAGCAAACTATTTGTAATGGGTTGTCTATCACAAAGATACAAAGAAGACTTAGAAAAAGAAATACCAGAGGTGGACAAATTCTATGGAAAATTTAATTTCAAAGAATTGCTAACCGACCTTGGCAAAGCTGAAGTAACGGCATGTAACGGGCGTAGAAGCCTTACTACACCGCATCATTACGCTTATATTAAGATTGCGGAGGGTTGCGACCGCCATTGCGCTTATTGTGCAATACCACTTATTACGGGCAAACACCGTTCAAGAAAAATGGAGGATATTCTCAAAGAAGTGGCTGAATTAGCCGCTGCGGGGACGAAAGAATTTCAAGTAATTGAGCAGGAACTGACCTATTATGGGGTAGATTTGGACGGCAAACACCACATCACGGAATTGATTTCGCGCATGGCGGATATTCCTGGCGTCGAGTGGATTCGATTACACTATGCTTATCCGAATCAATTCCCTATGGATTTGTTAGATGTAATGCGTGAAAAGCCACAGGTTTGCAAATACTTAGATGTGGCTTTACAGCATGTTTCCGACAATATGCTGACCCGTATGCGCCGCAATGTTACCAAGCAAGAAACTATGGATTTTATCCGTTCATTGCGCGAAAAGGTGCCTAATTTGCACATTCGTACTACGCTTTTAGTGGGTTTTCCTGGCGAAACAGAGCAAGACTTTGAAGAATTGAAAGAATTTGTGCGTTGGGCTCGCTTCGAACGCATGGGTGCTTTCGCCTATTCGCACGAGGAAGGCACTTACAGCGCATTGCATTATGAAGACGATGTACCCGAAGAAGTGAAGCAAAAGCGGTTGGACGAAATAATGGCAATACAGCAAGAGATTTCAGCAGAGATAGAAGCAGAAAAGATTGGAAAAGTATTGAAAGTTATTATTGACCGTAAAGAAGGTGAATACTACATTGGACGCAGCGAATTTTGCTCACCAGAGGTAGACCCAGAAGTGCTTATTCAAGCCGACAAGACATTGAAAATTGGCGAATTTTATCAAGTCCGCATCACAGAAGCTGATGAATTCGACCTTTATGGAGAAGTTTTAAACGACTGATATAATAGTTCTTACAAAAATACTCTAAAGTACTACGATAACAATTAGTATAAACGCAAAAGTAAATCCCAAGATATGAACAATAAAGAATTCATAGCCGCATTAGCAAATAAGACAGGTCGCACGCAAGACGAAACGGAAAAGCTTGTGAAAACAGCCTTGCAAGCAATGGGAGATAATTTTGAATCGGGCGAACCTTTCTTGGTTTCGGGCTTTGGAGCTTTTGAAGTAAAAAAAAGAATGGAACGTATCATGGTCAATCCTGGTACGGGACAGCGCATGTTAGTGCCACCAAAATTGGTTTTAGGCTTCCGTGCTACTCAGTCTGTCAAGGAAAAACTGAAGAAAGGAGGGGCTGAATAATGGCAAAAACAGCATTACAATTGGTGGCTGATGCAGTTGCAAAAAAGCACAAACTAACCATAAAAGAGTCGGAAAAGTTTGTCAGTCAGCTCTTTGAAGTCATTCAAGAAGGGTTGCACGAAGACAAAATAGCAAAGGTAAAGGGACTTGGAACTTTCAAAGTGCAAGCCGTAAAGCCTCGTGAAAGCATCAATGTGAATACGGGCGAGCGTGTACTAATTGCAGGACACGATAAGGTTTCGTTCACTCCAGATGCTGCGATGAAAGAGCTTGTCAATAAGCCTTTTGCGCAATTTGAAACCGTTGTGTTGAACGATGGGGTAGACTTCGATAACGAAGAGGTGGCAGAAAATGCTGAAAACCAATCGGTTGAAGAGGAAAACACGCTTGAAAAAGTGTCTGAAACTGCAACTCCGCTCGCTGAAAAGGATGCGGAAAAAAGCGAAAATATTGTAGAAAAATCGGTAAAAACAGAGGAAAATAACGCCAAAATAGAACGAAAAAAAGAGCAAAATACTGCTAAAAAAGTTGAAAATCCAACGCCGCCAACTCACGAGACACCTATTCCTTGCCCAGAACAAGAGCAAGTTGAGCAGCCAAAAGCAGTAGAGCAGGGGACACAATCGGTTGAAAAGGAAGAAAAGTCTACTGAAAAACAGTTCGAGAAAGCTGAACATAAAATGCAAACCTTTGAAAATGAGGCTGAAACAACTGATAATTTAGAGAACGAGCCAACCAATTCCAACAAAAAATGGTGGATAATAGTAGCCATTTTAGCGATTGTTGTACTCGCATTTTTCGGCTATCAATACGGCAAAGATTGTGCATTACGCGATAATCTCATCGCATCTTTCCAAGAAAAAACGGCGCAAAAACCTGCTGAAAAACCGAGTCAAACTGCAAAGAAAGTCAAAGCAACTGCGCCAATTGCTCCTAAAAAAGCAGATAAAAAAGCAGCAGCACAAGCCCCACAACCTGTTGAAACCAATGAATTTAAGCAGCTGAGTGCTGACAGACGCATACGATATGGCGCATACGATATTGTAGGAATTGAAAAAGTGGTAGTATTAAAGAAAGGTCAAACCATGGAGTCGTATAGTCGAAAAACGTTGGGTCCCGATATGGTTGGCTATTTCCAAGTGCTGAACAATGCCGAAACCATGTCTGAAGGCGACACCATGAAAATTCCAAAAGTAAAACTTCGCCCAGAATATATCGGCAAGTAAAAATATCAAGATTGCTTTAAAAATCAAAACAGGCTCTTTTGCGGTTCAAAACCTATTGTTTTGCCAACCAAAAGAGCCTATTTTGATAAATGAAACCTATTTTATAAACTAATCAACCTTATGATAAATAGAGTAAATTAATAATCTATTCTTGTTCACTCCTATCCATTTGTTTTTGGCAGAACCACATTTTTGTGTTGAAGATAAGTCGTAAAAACAATAAAATGATAATAATTAATGAAATATATTATTTTTAAATTTTCAATAAAAAATAGTATATGAATAAAAAACTATTTTTGGATACTTAGATAATTAGTTGTATATTTGCAAAAAAATAAAGGCGTATAAGTCAAAATAAAGTTATGAAAGTAGGCGATAAAGTTTTAATATCTCCCGATTTGACCCATTTAGAAGAGTGGATAGAGGGAAAGATTATTGAGGTAGAACAAAATCCTTATGTAGGGGTGGTAATCTCTGCAGAAACATCTGATGGAAATGTTTTCTTTGGGTATCAAGATTTATTTAAGACAACTGTTTTATGTACGCATTAAGTTTTGACATGACTATTGCCGAACATCGAATGGTTTAAAAAATCTGTTCGTGATTTAAGAGGCTTCAAAGTTGAAAGTTGGTCAGACTTTACACCATTGGTTAAGGAAGAAGATTAAAATATAGAAGATGATAATACTAATATAGGGCGTGCTATCAACACGCCCTATATTAGTATTATCCAGCTTTCTTTGTATGTTTGGAAGGTGGTTCTGTGCCAGCTGTCTTCTTAAATTCGGTAAATAGCTTATTTATCATCTGTTTTACTTCATTGTCTATGCGATTAAAATTCTTATATAAAATACGTTCTTTTATTTGTTTTTGGCAGAACCACATTATTATTGTATCTTTGCACGCAAAATAGAAATAGGTTTAAAAACAAACAATGATTACACTTTCAAATATTGCAGTTCAGTTCGGCAAAAGAGTTCTGTACAAAGACGTAAATATCAAGTTCACACCAGGTAACATCTACGGCGTTATCGGTGCTAATGGTGCTGGAAAATCAACTTTACTTCGTGCCATTTCAGGCGATTTAGAGCCTAACAAAGGTACGATTACCTTAGGTTCTGGCGAGCGTTTATCGGTTTTGGAGCAGGACCACTTCAAATATGATGAATTTAGAGTAATCGATACAGTCCTTATGGGACACGAACCTTTATGGAAAAACATGAAGGAACGTGAGGAATTATATGCTAAACCTGAAATGACTGAGGAAGATGGCAACCGCGCAGCCGACTTGGAACTGAAGTTTGCTGAGATGAATGGTTGGGAAGCTGACAGCGAAGCAGCACAGCTTTTGCAACACCTTGGCGTGCAAGAAACTGACCATCAGAAGCTTGTTGGTGAATTATCTAATACTCAAAAGGTGCGTGTTATGCTGGCTAAAGCCCTATTTGGTAAGCCTGAAAACCTCCTACTCGATGAGCCTACCAACGACCTTGACCTCGAAACGGTTGAATGGTTGGAAGAATATTTGGGCGAAATTGAGGAGACACAGACTGTGCTTGTCGTATCGCACGACCGCCACTTCCTTGACTCTGTAAGTACGCAAACTATTGATATTGACTTTGGAAAGGTTACTGTTTTTGCAGGTAACTACTCTTTCTGGTACGAAAGTTCTCAATTAGCACTTCGTCAGGCACAAAATCAAAAGATGAAGGCGGAGGAAAAGAAACAACAATTGGAAGAGTTTATTCGTCGTTTCTCTGCCAATGTTGCCAAAAGTAAGCAAACAACATCACGCAAAAAGATGCTTGAAAAGCTTAATGTGGAAGAAATCAGACCATCAAGCCGTAAATATCCAGGCATTATTTTCCAAATGGAACGCGAGCCAGGCAACCAAATTTTGGAAGTAGAAGACCTTAAAGCAGTTGATGCAGACGGCACAGTTTTGTTCGACCATGTAAATTTCAACGTTGAAAAAGAACAAAAAGTTGTGTTCCTTTCACGCAATTCAAAAGCGATGACAGCCCTCTTTAATATTATAAATGGTGAGCGTGAAGCACAAGCAGGCACTTATAATTGGGGTGTTACCATTACAACGGCCTATCTCCCACTCGATAATACAGAATATTTCGACTGCGATATGAATCTCGTAGACTGGCTTTCACAATATGGACCAGGCAACGAAGTGGCTATGAAAGGCTTCTTAGGCAGAATGTTATTCAAGCAAGAAGAAGTGGAAAAGAAAGTAAATGTGCTTTCAGGAGGCGAGAAAATGCGTTGTATGATAGCACGTATGCAGTTGCAAAATGCCAACTGTTTGATACTCGATACCCCTACTAACCACCTCGACCTTGAAAGTATTCAAGCGTTCAACAATAATCTTGTTGGCTTTAAAGGCAATGTTCTTTTTAGTTCACACGACCATGAATTTATTGGAACGGTGGCAAATAGAATCATCGAACTGACTCCTAACGGCACAATTGACAAGTTGATGAGTTACGATGAATACGTTCACGACGAGAAAATCAAGGAGCAACGCAATAAAATGTATGGCGCATAAAATGTCAGCCATGCACTTTTAATCTATTTATTATTTAATTTGGCACGCTATTTGTTCCATTTATATAGTAGATAAAAATCATAATCATGAGCAAAAAGAATAAAAACATAGAACTCGAAGACGAGGAAACAAAGTTGAACGAAGAGGCAATGAACGACGAAACTGCCCAAAATGAAACTTTTGACGACAACGTTGAAACCGATTCTGACAAGGAAACAGAAGGCGAAACAAAGGAAGAAGTGAACGAGGCAGAAGAATGGAAAGACAAATATATCCGTCTTTTTGCTGAATTTGAAAACTATAAGAAGCGCACTTTAAAGGAAAAGACAGAACTAATCCTTAATGGTGGCGAAAAAACCATTACAGCAATTCTCCCTATTCTTGACGATTTTGAACGTGCTATTGCCGACAATACAGAAGATGTCGCAGCTATCAAAGAAGGCTTTGACCTTATTTTCAAGAAGTTTTTAAAGACCTTGGAAGGCATCGGAGTGACCAAAATTGATACTGATGACAAGGATTTCAATGTCGATTTCCACGAAGCTATCGCCATGGTTCCAGGCATGGGCGACGATAAAAAAGGAAAAATTATAGATTGTGTGCAAACGGGTTACATGCTCAACGATAAGGTTATACGTCACGCAAAGGTTGCAGTAGGACAATAAGAAAACAATGGCAAAAAGAGATTACTACGAAGTATTAGGCATTGATAAGAATGCTTCGGACGACGAAATAAAGAAGGCGTACAGAAAACTCGCCATAAAGTATCACCCAGATAGAAACCCTGACGATGCAAATGCAGAAGAAAAATTCAAAGAAGCTGCTGAAGCATACAGCGTTTTAAACGACCCACAGAAACGACAACAGTACGACCAATTTGGCTTTGACGCTCCTAATTTCGGTGGCGGCAATCCTTTTGGCGATGGTGGTTTCTCTATGGACGATATTTTCTCTATGTTCGGCGATGTATTTGGCGGACATGGAGGCGGTGGCTTTGGAGGTTTTGGCGGTGGAAGCCGACAAGCTCCTAAATATAAAGGTGCCGATTTGCGTTTGAAAGTAAAACTTTCATTGCAAGAAGTAGCCACAGGCGTTACCAAAAAGTTTAAAGTTCGCAAAGATGTTGTGTGTGAACATTGCCATGGAACAGGCGCAGAAAGCGGTAGCGGCGTAGAAACTTGCCCAAATTGTCATGGTAGTGGTATGGAAATTCGTACCCAACAAAGCATCTTTGGTATGATGCAAACCCAGACAACTTGTCATGTTTGTGGCGGAGAAGGAAAAGTTATTAAAAACAAATGTACACATTGTGGGGGCGATGGCGTTGTAAAAGGCGAAGAAGTTGTGGAAATCAACATTCCAGCAGGTGTAGCTGAAGGCATGGTTGTCAATGTTCCAAACAAAGGAAACGCAGGAAAACACAACGGAATTACAGGCAATATTCAAGTGTACATTGAGGAAGAAGAGAACGAAACCTTTGTTCGCGACGGACAAAATGTTATCTATAACTTGTTGCTCGACTTCCCTACTGCTGTGCTCGGTGGTCAAGTTGATATTCCAACCATTGACGGTGGTGCGGTAAAAATAAAGATTGAACCTGGGACACAACCAGGAAAGATACTCCGTTTGAAAGGAAAAGGCTTGCCAGCCGTACAAGGTTATGGTCGTGGAATGGGCGAATTGATAGTTCAAATCAGTGTTTACGTTCCAAAAACATTATCAAAAACAGAACGAAAAGCAATAGAAGAATTTCAAGAAAGCGACAATTTCAAAGGCGATAGCCATACCAAACGCTCCATTTTTGAAAACTTCAAAAAACTATTTAGCTAATCTTTCTTAGCTTAAAAAAGTATATGACTTACGAAGAAACAATAGAATATTTATTCAATAGCACCCCTGTTTTTGAACATGTGGGTGCTTCTGCTTATAAAGAAGGACTCTCTACAACGCTTGCGTTAGACGAATATTTCGGACACCCGCACCAGAATTTCCGCTCCATTCATATTGGTGGCACGAACGGAAAAGGCTCTTGTTCGCATACATTAGCTTCTATTTTGCAAGCCGACGGCTACAAAGTGGGACTTTATACCAGTCCTCACCTTGTTGATTTCCGCGAACGAATCAGAGTAAATGGCGAAACGATTTCCGAACAATATGTGATAGACTTCACCGAAGAGCATCGCAAATTCTTCGAACCCCTTCACCCGTCTTTCTTTGAACTCACTACGGCAATGGCTTTCAAATACTTTGCCGAACAAAAAGTAGACTTTGCCATTATAGAAGTGGGGCTTGGAGGGCGTTTAGATTGTACAAATATCATCAATCCCCTACTCTCCATTATTACAAACATTTCGTTAGACCACACGCAATTCCTTGGCGATACACTGCCAAAGATAGCTTTCGAGAAAGCAGGCATCATCAAACAAGGCACACCCGTAGTCATTGGTGAGGCTAATCCCGACACTCGTGTTGTTTTTGAAGCCAAAGCACAAGAAATGGACGCCATGATTGTCTTCGCAGAAGATATGCCAATGGTCGAGTCAGCCCGTGCTTTACCAACAGGAGGACGCCGATATGAAACACGATTGTTCGGCACAATTGAAGGCGAATTAGGGGGTATTTATCAAGACAAGAATACCAATACGCTTTTAACAGCAGTGATGCAATTGTATAACAATCAGATTATTAGAAATATAGACAGCGTGTCTAAAGGCTTTGCAACGGTTACAAAATCAACAGGACTAATGGGGCGTTGGCAGCAAATGCAAACAAATCCGAAGGTCGTTTGCGATACTGGGCACAACAAAGCAGGTTGGATAGACCTTTCAAAGCAAATTAAAAGCCAATCATACAAAACATTGCGCATCGTTTTTGGCATGGTAGACGATAAGGATATTCACGCTATCATGTCGATGTTGCCCGATGATGCCGTTTACTATTGGACACAACCAAGTACAAAGCGTGCCTTCCCAGTTGAAAAAATCGCCTCGGTTGGAGCCGAAAATGGTTTGCATGGTCGTCTATTTACCTCTGTAAAAGCAGCTTACGAAGCAGCTTTAGCAGATGCTAATCCCGATGATTTCATCTTTATAGGTGGTTCAAGTTATGTCGTAGCCGACTTTTTGAGTTGATTTGGCTCAAAATAACATTTCCTTAAAACGAACAATACCTATTTGAAGTTCATTGTTTTATTAACGTAATAGGCTGTTTTTCGCACCAAAACAGCCTATTTTATGCTCCAAAACAGTGGGTTTTGCAAAAAAAATAGAAAGTGATTCACATCACTTTCTATTTTTATTTAATAAGTTTATGTGATTCTCATCACTTCTTATCAGTTTACTAAAAAGTAATTATAAAAAAATTAACATTAATGAAATCTTTATTTCTTTTTACTTAATATTCTTCAAGATTGCCAATAAGTGATCCCAAACCATTTGAGCAGTAGGAATCAACAAACGCTCCTCTGGTGTGTGAACGAAGCGGAGGGTTGGTCCAACGCTCATCATGTCTACATTTGGATATTTTTCAGAAATCAAACCACATTCAAGACCAGCGTGAATACCTAATACTTCAGGCTCTTTGTTGAAAAGTTTCTTGTATTCTGCAACCGCTACATCAACGAGCTTAGAGTTTGGATTCATCTTCCAACCAGGATATTGGTCATGTTGATTTACTTCAGCACCAGCCATTTCGAAGCAAGCCTTGATAGTGTTTGCCATGTTGGTCAATGCACTTGGCACGTTAGAACGTTGTGAAGCAATCACAGTGATAACCTCTTTTTCAGTTTCTACCACAGCCACATTGCTTGAAGTCTCTACCATATAGGCAATAGCTTCGTCTTGGCAATTGGTCAAAGGGCCATTGTCTACCGCTTGAATAGCCATGATGAGGTGGCGACCAACTTCCTTTTCTACTACTGGGCGAGCCTCTTTGCTCTCGATGCTGAATACGCCATTAGGGTCAGAAACGTGGTATTCTTCTTCGATTCCCTTTGTGAAGATGTTCCAATCTGCCATAACATTTTCCTTTTCAGCAGCAGGAACAGCAAACAAAACCTTGCCATCACGAGGGATAGCGTTGTCCATTTTACCTGAATTCCACTCAACAAGGCGCAAGTCCATCTTGCTTTGCTCCATGTAAAGGAAACGTCCTAACACCTTGATAGCATTCGCACGCTTCTTGTTAATATCATCACCAGAGTGTCCACCGATGAATCCTTTCACGCTTGCTTCCATGAAAAAGTAACCCGCAGGAGCTTCTTCACGCTTATATTTAAATAGGTTGTCGGTTGTAACACCACCCGCACAACTTACGAAAATTTGTCCTTCGTCTTCAGAATCAAGGTTGATAAGATACTTACCTGTCAGCCAATTAGGCTCTAAACCAAACGCTCCAGTGAGTCCTGTTTCCTCGTCTATTGTGAAAAGACATTCTATTTTTCCGTGTTCAATATCGTCAGAATCAAGTATAGCCAATTCGTAAGCAACACCGATACCATCGTCAGCACCAAGCGTTGTACCCTTTGCAGTAAGCCATTCTCCATCTACATAAGTTTGAATAGGGTCGTTATAGAAATCGAAATCAACGTCCACCAACTTGTCGCACACCATATCTATATGGCTTTGGAGAATAATTGTAGGAGCGTTTTCCATGCCTTTTGTTGCAGGTTTGGTAATGAGAACGTTACCAGTCTTATCTACTTTTGTTTCCAAGTTGTGGCTTTTACCAAACTCTTTAAGAAATTCTATCATTTTTTCCTCATGTTTTGAAGGGCGAGGAATCTGATTAATTTTTGCGAATTGCTCGAAAACACGAGCAGGTTTTAATTCCATGTTTGTCATTTTTAATAGTATTTTTTTTTGATATATTCTTGATTTGTGTTACCTTTGCAAAAATATAAATGCAAAGATACGAAAAATGGTTAAGACTTTATTGTTGAGTGTGTTAATAATTGCTATTGCGATACTCTTGTTATCGGTCAGAGTAATCTTTAAGAAAGGCGGAACCTTTCAGTCGCAGCACATTCACGACAACAAGCATTTGCGTAAGAAAGGAATCCATTGCGTTATCGACCAAGATAAAGAGGCGCGTACAGCCAACAAAGCATATTAAACGATTATTAATAAAAAAAAGATAAATATAAAAATGAAAAAGACTCTTACTGCTATGGCTATCGTAGCCGTTGCTTTTAGCATCATGTCATGCAACAAACAGCCAAAGCAAAATGACACAAAGGAAAGCCCTGTACCAGCAGAAGCAACTCCTGCAAAAGGCGAACAACAGATAGCATACGTGGAAATTGACTCTATCATGAGCCAATACACCTATTGGAAAGAAGTAACAAAGATTCTTGAAGCAAAAGAAAAAAACATTCAAAAGACTTTAGGAGGCAAACAACAGCAAATTCAACAAGCTGCTGCAAACTTCCAACAGAATATTCAAGCCAACAAATACACTCAACAACAGGCTGAACAAATACAAGCTGGCATACAAAAGCAAGCTGCTGACGCTGAAGCATTGCGCCAAAGATTAGGCACAGAGTATCAAAAGGAAGTTACAAAATACAACAAAGCACTTTCTGACAGCGTTCACAACTACTTGAAAGAATACAACAAAGATGGAAAATACACTATGATTCTTGCAAAAAGTGGCGACAATATCCTTTACGCAGCCCCTTCTGCAAACATCACAAGCGAAGTTGTAAAAGGCATGAACAAGGCTTACAAAGGCATGAAATAAGCGTTTCTGAAAGAAAAAGAAGAAATAAAAATAGTTTTTTTGTAAAGTTTGAAAGGGGATTCACCAGTGGGTGATTCCTCTTTCTTGTTTGTCTGTAAATGTTTGAGATTGCCTTTATGAGCATTACAAGGCTTAGTTGGGAAAAAAGTGGGATTTGGATTTCTATCTTTTGTTAATTAGGACTGCTTGTAGTCGCCTTGTAGGGGCGGAATTTATTCCGTTCCTCATAAACTTGTATCATGTTACTATCAATTAAAAAGTTATTTTTTAGTTATGAGGAACGGAATAAATTCCGCCCCTACAAGGCTTCCATTATTTTGCAAGACTATTTCCAAGTACAAAAGATTAATTTATTTTCGTCTAATTTAGCTTGTAGAAATATCCTCAACCTTTTCCTACTGAGTCCTTTACAAGCGATAATACCAATACATAAGGCTACGTATGAGCGAATTGGAGAAGCGAAACCAACGATAGGAACTCACTTGTTTGCCGCCAAAGCTCAGCATAAAATCACGATAGGGGGAATGTGAGAATGGCAAACCGAGATTTAGAATGTGAATATGGTCTTGCCCACGCTCAAAAGCATCTTGCAAAGCGTGCCAAACCGTTACATAATGAGGGTGATAAAATAGGTAGCGTTTGTCCAAAGCGGCATCAAACCATAACATAGACTCTCTCCCCGACTCCACAACAACACTTCCGCCAACAATTTTGTCTTTGTAAGTGGTTACATAAACATGCCCATATTGGCTTGCACCAATCTGTTGGAAAAGTTTTTCAGCTGGTATGTGGCGTTGTTTGCGCAAGATATAATACTTCTTTACTAAGGTATACAACTGGTGAATTTCCTGTTCTCCCACAGCTTCACGCGTAATAAATCCATTGTCATAGGCACGTTGCACACGGTGAAGTACCTTTTCGTTGGCACGTTCTTTGGGTGCTTTGCTGTGGAGCGAGTGGTGTAATTGAATCCAAGGTATGGGTACAAATCCATTTTTGCGCAAGGCTCGATAGCCAAACATCTTCTTTGAGGTATCACTCAATTCTATATGGTAGCAAAAACGGCGTTTAAGAAAGTGAACTAATGCCGTAAGCATTGCCTCGAAAAGCTCATTTTTTTCTTTAAATTCTATTCCTTTATAATAAGAACCCTCGCCATAAATGCGCGCTCGATGCGTAAAATTAATAAAAAAGAAGCGCCTTTTTGTTCGCACTTGGGCTAAAATTTGCCCCAATACTTCGCCTTTTTCATTCGTAGCAATCACCATACACGGCATCACACGAGGGGTTTGTTCCAACATAACGAACAAATCCCGACTATGAAAGAAATTGCCTTCACACAATTTTGGCAAATCTTTGCTCCGCGTTACAATTTGTATTGCCATCCGTTTTTATTCTTTCAGTAGATTATAAAAAGGCTTTAAAAAGCACTTTGATAATTGCAAAAATAGTAAATCTTTTCTAAAAAAGCGAGAAACAAATAGCTTTTTATGTATATTTTTGCTAATTTTGTCCGACTTATGAAAATAGTTTTGATAGGAGCAGGCAATCTTGCCACCAATTTAGGGCTTGCACTTCATGAAGCAAACCATGATATAGTGCAGGTTTTTAGTCGGACAATGACATCGGCTAAGCTACTTGCGGCTGCAATTGAGACTGTACCAACCGATGATTTAGACGCAATTACCGACGAAGCCGACCTGTATATTCTTTCAGTAAAGGATAGTATCCTGACTGAAATAATCGATAGAATATGCAAAAATAAGTCGCAAAAAGTCTTTGTACATACGGCTGGCTCAATGCCATTAGATTGTTTTAAGGGGAAAGCGGAGCATTATGGTGTGTTCTACCCGATGCAAACGTTCTCCAAACAAAGGCGTGTAGCGTTCGAAAACATTCCAATTTTCTTGGAAGCAAGCGATGATTTCACTTTGCAAAAGCTCACCGATGTAGCTGAAAGCATTAGCAAAAACGTGCGAAACCTATCAACTGACAAGCGTCGCTATCTTCATTTGGCAGCCGTTTGGGCTTGCAATTATGCCAATCATTGCTACGATATGGCAGCCGAAGTATTGAAAAAAGCCGACCTACCCTTCTCTGTTATGTTGGAATTGACCGACGAAACGGCACGAAAAGTACACGATTTGTCGCCACGAGAAGCCCAAACAGGTCCAGCAATACGATATGATACGAATGTGATAGAGGCGCAAATGGAACTCATGAAGGATATGCCTGAAGCGAAAAAGCTATACGAAGAATTGGCAAAAAGTATTCATGAAACAAGTAAAAAGAAAGTATAACTAAAAGATTAACAAGTGATTGTAACACTATGATAAACTATGATTTAAACAAGATTAAGGCTATTGTGTTTGATGTTGATGGCGTTCTGTCAGCAAACACCGTCCCAATGAACGATGCGGGAGAGCCTATTCGCACCGTGAACATCAAAGATGGCTACGCATTACAGTTGGCTGTAAAGCGTGGTTTGCACATTGCGATTATGACAGGTGGACGAAGTGAATCTATAAAAAAACGCTATCAAGCACTCGGAGTGAAAGATGTATATCTTAATTGTGCCATAAAACTTGATATTTGGAATGCCTATTTAGAAAAAAACGGACTCCGTGAAGACGAGGTTATCTATGTAGGCGACGATATTCCTGACTATCAAATCATGCAACGAGCAGGCTGTGCGTGCTGTCCGAAGGACGCTTGTGCCGACATTAAAGCCATTTCGCTTTACGTTAGCGATTATAATGGTGGCTACGGCGTGGCGCGCGACATCATAGAACAGGTGTTAATGGCACAAAGAAAATGGGAAATGGACACCAAAGCCTTCGGGTGGTAAGCAAAGAAATATTACTAAAATAGAATGAATATCAAGGATTATCACATCATATTGGCAAGCAATTCGCCACGCCGCCGAGAACTTTTGCGAGGTTTAGACCTTGCTTTCGACGTGCGTGTACTGCCCGATATTGCAGAAAATTTCCCCGAAACCATTGAGCCAAAGGACGTTGCTGAATACATCAGTAAGGTGAAGGCAAATGCTTATTTGGACACCATTACCGAGAAAGAACTCGTGCTAACAGCTGACACAGTGGTGATTATAGACCGTGAAATACTCGGAAAACCGCACGATGCAGGGCAAGCCAAAGCCATGTTACACAAGATTAGTGGGCGAAAACATCAAGTTGTTACGGGTGTTTGCCTAACAACGAAGGAACGACAACATAGTTTTTCGGTTTCAACAGATGTTACTTTCAAAGAACTTTCCGATGCTGAAATAAATTATTACGTTGAAACTTACGAACCATTCGATAAGGCTGGTGCATACGGCATACAGGAATGGATTGGTTATGTGGGGGTTACATCGTTAGAAGGCAGTTACTTTAACGTCATGGGATTGCCTGTTCAGCGCATTTGGACAGAGTTGAATAAATTCTAAAACAGAAAAAACAAACAATAAAACTAAAACATTATGCCGTTAATTTTATCTGCTCGTGGCAAAAAACCACATTGGGGCGAACGCTGTTACATTGCCGAAAATGCCACGTTAGCTGGCGATATTATCATGGGCGACGATTGTTCTGTATGGTTTGGAGCTGTAGTACGCTCTGATGTCGATGCTATTAAAATTGGCAATCGTGCCAATATTCAAGATTTGGCGTGCATTCACCAAACTGCGGGCAGCCCTGTCATCATCGAAGACGATGCAAGCATTGGTCATGCAGCCGTAGTTCATGGCGCAACCATACGCAAAGGTGCGCTTATCGGTATGAATTCCACCATTTTAGACGATGCCATTGTGGGCGAAAACTCCATTGTTGCCGCAGGGGCGGTGGTGGTTAAAGGAACCATTATTCCTCCCAACGAAATTTGGGGCGGTATTCCTGCCAAGCGTATCAAAGCATGTGAGCCAGGACAATCGCGTGTTTCAGCCGACCATTATATGTATATCAAAGAGTGGTATGAGGCTGAAAAATAAAAAGCCTAACGCTTTAATTTTCAAAAGAGCCTGTTTTGAACTCCAAAATAGACTGTTTTGAGTTGCAAAACCTATGGTTTTAAAAAATGATGAAACAAAAAACAAAAGGGAGTCGGTAGTTTTGCGCTACTAACTCCCTTTATTTTTTATTGATATGATTTTGTTTCAGCGAAAAAAATCAATAAGATTCCTGCTCATTTGGGAAACTTTGGTCTTTCACGGCACGCATATAATCGGTTATTCCGTCTGTCATACACTTGTTTACATCGGCGAAATAACGCAAAAATTTAGGTTTAAAACCACGTGTCATGCCCATTGCATCAGCATAAACCAAAACTTGTCCGTCGGTACCATTGCCTGCTCCAATACCAATTGTGGGGGCTTTGATGGTTTCCGACACCTTTTTAGCCAACTGACTTGGCACTTTTTCCAATACCAAAGCGCAAACTCCAGCTTCGTCTAATGCTTTCGCATCTTCCAAAAGTTTAGCTGCTTCGGCTTCATTCTTTGCACGCAAACCATAACCGCCAAACTTATGAACACTTTGTGGCGTAAGTCCTAAATGTCCGACAACGGGAATGCCCGCAGCAAGCATGCCTTTAATGGTGTCAAGTATCTCTGTTCCGCCTTCAAGTTTCACAGCATCTGCCCCACTTTCTTTCATGATGCGGATAGCATTGCGCACCCCTTCATCACGATTTACTTGGTAACTGCCGAACGGCATGTCGCAAACAACAAAAGCATGGTTGCAGGCTTTTGCCACCGACTTGGCATGATAAATCATTTCGTCCACCGTTATAGGCAGCGTATCGTTGTTGCCACACATTACGTTCGATGCCGAATCGCCAATCAAGATACTGTCAATTCCTGCTTCATCGAAAATCTTTGCTGTTGTGAAATCGTAGGCAGTAATCTGCGCAATCTTCTCTCCAGCAGCTTTCATGTCGAGCAATGTCGTTGCCGTTATTTTCTTTTTGTCTGTTGATAAATAACCCATTATTTTTAGTTTTATATCAAATGTTATAGCTGATAGCCAACAAAATTTTCAATTACTTCGCTTGTAAAGGCTTGAATGCTTTCCACCGAGTTCGATGTAGCCAGCCCTACAACTCTTGCCTTAGCAGCAACACCTGAACGCAATCCGTTAAAGCTATCCTCGAATACAACACAATCGGTTATTGACACTCCTAATTGGCGTGCAGCAGTGAGGTATGGCTCGGGAGAAGGTTTGCTTTCGGTGAAATCATCAGCGGTAAAAACATGGTCGAAAAGCTGCTTAATATTTGCATGTTGGGCGTAAACATTTTCCATTTTATCATTGTTGGAACTCGTTACTATTGCGGTTTTTACACCAATTTGCTTCAAGTGTTGAACGAAATCCTCCAATCCGTCTATAAATCGATACGGCATTTGTGCTTCATAGGCATAAAGTCGGCGCGTAAGTGATGCTTGCAACGCTTCGTCATTGGGGAAGTAAGCATCATAAATTTCACGGAGTGTTTGCCCCTTTATTTTGTATTCGATTCCCTGTTCGTGGGGGTAATATTCCTTGAAAATATCCCTATAAAATAAGGTGTACAATGGTTCTGTGTCGAAAACCACCCCATCTAAATCGAATAAACACGCTTTTATCATTTTCATTTAATTGTGTAATCGTTGTGCAAAGTTACGAAAGTTTTTTGTAACTTTGTCCCAATTATATGGTAAAGAAGAATTTTATATACTTTTCGGCAGTGGCTGTGGTTTGTTTTTTGGCAAGCTGTATGAGCAAACCCACGAAACCGCAGTTGAACTTGCCTGTTGAAACGGTTCAAGTTGATACAATTATCAGTTTCAACAAGGACGCAGCGTGTAAAATACACATCAATTACGCTTTTTTAAAGGGAAAAGAATATGCCGTAACCAACGATTCGCTGCTTCGTATGGGAACTTTGCAACCTAATTACTTTGCAGCAAGTTACGAGAAACTTACGCCCCAAATCGTAATCCCAGAGATTGCACGCCGCTATGGAAAAGAGTATTTGGAACTCGCACGTTGGTTAAAAGACAGAGAGCGCAATGCTTCACAATTAAATTGGGAACTTTCGATTGACACGAAGATACTCCCTGGCACTGAAAAAAGTGTTATTTACGTTTCAAACATCATGATAAAAACAGGCGAAACGGTTAATAAATACGTTCAATGTTTCAATATTGCCCCAAAGACAGGCAAGCAAACAACACTAAAAGACGCCTTTGGCGACGATTACAAAGAGAAACTCGTCAAGGAAATCGTTGAACAAATGGCGAAAGACAATGATTGGGACGATGATAATATAGAGGAGGCACAACGCAAAGGCTACTTTGTGGGCATAGCGCCCTACGCTTCACCCAATTTTATGCTCTATTCTGACTCGGTAACGTTTGTGTATAATGCGGGAGAAATCAGTCAAAAGGAAGTAAAAGTAACAATAGATAACTAATTGAATAATAGCAATGATAGAAGTTTTAACTAAATATTTCCCTGAACTTACCAACAAACAGCAAGAGCAATTCGCAGTGCTCTACAATTTATATGTAGATTGGAATTCGAAAATCAATGTTATTTCGCGCAAAGATATTGAGAATTTGTACGAGCATCATGTGCTGCATTCGCTTGCCATTGCCAAGTTTATTAACTTTCAAGACGATACCAATGTACTCGATTTTGGTACAGGTGGCGGTTTCCCAGGCATTCCTTTGGCGATTATGTTTCCCAATGCCAACTTCAAACTCATTGATGGCACAGGTAAAAAAATCAAAGTGGCTAACGAAGTGGCTAACGCAATAGGATTGGAAAATGTGCTTCCACAACACAAACGTGGCGAAGAAGAAAAAGGAAAGTTCGATTTTATTGTTTCAAGAGCCGTTATGCCACTGCCCGATTTGATGCGTATTGTGCGCAAAAACATAGCAGCTGACAATCATAATGCACTTGAAAATGGCGTCATCGTACTCAAAGGAGGCAACCTGCAAGAGGAGTTACAACCATTTAAAAAGATAGCTGTCATGGAAGAACTTTCTCAATGGTTTTCAGAAGAGTGGTTTAAAGAAAAGAACCTTGTATATGTTCCTCGCATTTAATCGTTTATATAATCTTATTAAACAAAAACAATATGATTAAAATAAAGAAGTTTGTTTGCAACATGATTGAGGAAAACACCTACATTTTGTGGGACGAAACTTCCGAATGTGTCCTCATTGATTGCGGTGCTTACTACCAAGAGGAACGTGATGCAATCGTTCATTTCATCAAAGAGAACAACTTAAAACCTGTTCACTTGCTTGCCACACACGCTCATTTAGACCATAATTTTGGCATTAACACGATAAACGAAGCCTTCGGATTGCAACCTGAAGTGAGCGAAAAAGATGCTCCAGCACTCGAAACGCTCAAAGAACAGGCGCAAACGCTGTTCGGAATGCAACTTGATTACGATTTCCCACCAGTAGGACATATCTTCGAAGAGGGCGAAACCATAAAATTTGGCAACCACGAACTTACCATTATTCGCACCCCAGGGCATACCCCAGGGGGTGTAACTTTCTATTGTAAAGAAGAAAACATTGCCTTTACGGGCGATACCTTATTCAAAGGTAGCGTGGGTAGAACTGATTTCCCAGGTGGAAGTATGTTTCAGTTGATTAATAGCTTGAGAGAATTATCACAACTTCCCGATAATACAGCGGTTTATGCAGGGCATGGCGAAGCTACAACTATCGGCTATGAACTGGCTCACAACCCTTATATGGACAGATAAACATGACACTTTCGCAATCAAAATCTGCTCGCATCATTCTTGGAATAGACCCTGGCACTAACGTGATGGGCTATGGTGTCATTCGAGCAAAAGGCAATAAAGCCGAAATGGTGGTAATGGGCGTTATTGATATGCGTAAGGAGAAAGACCCATACTTGCGATTGGGCAAAATTTTCGAGCGTGTTACGGGCATTATTGAAGAGTATTTGCCTGACGAAATGGCAATTGAAGCACCATTTTTCGGTAAGAATATTCAGTCAATGTTGAAACTTGGACGGGCGCAAGGTGTAGCGATAGCAGCAGCTATTCAGCGCGATGTTCCCATACACGAGTATGCTCCATTGAAAATTAAAATGGCTATTACAGGCAATGGACAAGCCTCTAAAAACCAAGTAGCAGGTATGTTGCAGCGACTTTTACACTTAAAGGACGACGAAATGCCGCAGTTCATGGACGCAACCGATGCACTTGGCGCAGCATATTGCCACTTTTTGCAATCGAATCGCCCCGAAAATGATGCAAAACATTTCTCATCGTGGAAAGATTTTGCACTAAAAAATAAGTCAAGAATATCGAAATAACAAATAAAAAGCGTGTCAGAATATTAAAATAATAGTATCAAAGGCTCTTTCATACAACATTTAAACCATTTGTACGTTATGGAGTCAAAGCATAAAAATAAGAATTTTCAAACTCAATAAAATATGACAACATTAAGAAAAATCGCCTTGGCAATCATTGGTTTAGCATTCACAGCCACAACTTACGCTCAGGATTCACAACGTGTTTACGAACAAATTTATAAAAGTTCTTATAAAATCGCAGCCGACAAAGCTGAAGATACTGAGTTGCGCAAGATTGCTTCGTTCAAAGTAGATGCCATTTCCTACTTGAAAACTAAGACATTAGAGGCTTTTTCTGCCCCTAATGCAAATCTTAAAAACGCCGATGTAGCCCATTTGAACAATCAATTGGATTCAATGGCTTATTACATGTACGATTACGTAAATATGTATTTAAAGGAATATGCCAAAGCGTCTACCGAAAAAGAAAAGATTCGTGTCATGAGGATTTTCCGTGATTCAAGCATCAATAACCCTTTGTATGGCGATGAGGATAAGGAATTAGTTTTAGCTTATTACAATCGAGACGACTATCCTACTCCATTCTCTTTGGATACAAACTGGATTTCAGCACTCGCAGAAGCAAAAGAAAAGTTGAAATAAATAAGACAAAACATAGAGAATTAGCAACAAATACAATGCAAAACCCCACCTACTTCAACAGCAGGTGGGGTTTTCCCAATTTAGTAAAAAAACTACATTGGTCGTACTAATCAATCATCTAAAATACCAAATCATATCTTGTTAACCTTAGGCACAATTGCCTTACAATCTTGTGAATTCCGCTTTATTGAAGGTTATGTCAACATTATTTATCACTACTAACTATTTGTCCAATCCAAAGATATGCCAACGAGCGCAAAGAAAGTTTACTTTCAATTTGCCGAATGCAGCTATATCTTATGCAAAGATATTGCAAAAGAGCGCAAAGAAAGTTTACTTTCAATTTGCCGAGTGCAGCTATATCTTATGCAAAGATATTGCAAAAGAGCGCAAAGAAAGTTTACTTTCAATTTGCCGAACAAAAATATTATGTTAATAAATAATAATATGACCCAAAACGGTTATATTAAACGCTTTAATACTATCATTTTTGCGCTATTTATGCTAAAATTCTGGATAATTATTAAACAAAAGTGCTAATCACTTCATCGGTAAATGCACGATTGTCGTATAGCTCTTGAACCAGAAATTTTTCAGAACGATAGTTTTTTGCTGATGAAAACAGATTTTTTAATTTTTCAAACAACCGCTTTTGCTGCTACACCAACGTATGACAAATCTTCATTTCGTTTAAAAAAACATCATAATAAAGCCATTCCATAGGGAAAAATCCCCTATACTCTAATCAAATAAAGGGATTTCCCTCAGAACATAAGGAATTTCTGTTTGACCAATCCAACCTTTCTGCGTACCTTTGCAAAAGAATTTGCGAAGTAAATTCCAAAAGTCAAGATAAAAACAAATATAGATATACGGAATTATGAAAAAGAATTATTTTGCAGCTGCGGCGATTGCAGCGCTTACATTGACATCGTGCGGAGGATTAGGAACAATGGGGGATACCAATACTGGTAGCACAACGGGCAACATTCTTGGAAGTATCATTGGTGCAGCTACCAATGGAGAAACAATTAGTAACATTCTAACATCGGTTATCGGTCTTGATAAGTTATCATCTCGTAACTTATTGGGTACATGGCGATATAATGGTCCTGGTTGTGCCTTTACTTCAGAGAACGCTTTGGCAAAAGCTGGTGGCGAAGTTGCCGCTACCGAAGTGGAACAGAAGTTGGCAGCACAATACAAAAAGATAGGATTTAACAGTCAAAACACCTATCTGACTTTCAATCAAGACGGAACTTTTTCAGCAAAGATTGACGGTAAGCCTTGGAATGGTCAGTACACTTTCGACGAAAGAACTCAGAGTATCAACTTTAGCGGTTTCTTGCTAAATTTGAAAGGCTACGTTAAGCGCGAAGCGAATAGTATTAGCGTTCTATTCGAATCTCGCAAAGTACTTTCATTGCTCCAAACCATTTCAGCAATGTCAGGAAATTCTACGCTTTCTACCATTGGCGATATCTCAAAGAATTATGACGGAGTGCGCATCGGCTTTGATATGCGCCCATAATAGGATTTAGCGAATGCGCTAATCCCTTTGTAGAAGCGCGATAGAACGCATACACTCATCAATGCCTCCAATCCTCCTGCTGCAAACAAGGAGTGTTGGGGATATTTTGTTAATTGTAACATTTAAAGCGCTAAATATTAACAATTGAAATTACCAAGATTTTTAGCATTTTTAAAGGAAGGTTATCATACAAACGTTACCATCTATAATTTTGTTAAGTAATCCTTAATGGATTGATTTTCAGCATTTTTTTGCTTACCTTTGCACTTAGTAAACATGAAATCAAGACTTCGTCGCGCAAATTCTCACGCCCGTCAAGTCGCAAAAAATACCATTTTATCGGTATTTTTATAGATTTCGGAAAGTAAAGAATAATGAGAATTATTAAATTATTTAGTGTAACAGTTTTAATGTCTTTGACTTCGCTCTCTGCTAGTGCAGAGGCAGTCGTTTCAAAAGAAAAGTTTAATTGGCGACCAGTGATGGACGCAATCATGATGGTAGAGAGTAGAGGTAACGCAAAAGCAAAAAATGGACCTCACGCTGGTATCTTACAAATCTCATCAGGTATCGTAACAGCTTGTAATAACATTTTAAAAAGCCAAGGTAAGGCTCTACGCTACACACTTGCCGACCGCTTTAGTCCTAAAAAATCGCGCGAAATGTTTGTGCTTTTCATGTCAAAATACAATCCTAAAAACAATATTGAGAAAGCGATTAGAATGTGGCATGGAGGTGAAAAATACACCATAAAAGGCAGTCAAGCCTATTATAATAAAGTAAAGAAATACTTGAGATAAAAAAATGTAACCCTTTCAACATCAGTTGAGAGGGTTATTTGTTTTTAAACATATTTTATCAAGCGATGTAATACGCCGTTTAAATAACTTTTCTACATCTTTTGGTTTTATTTTAGCACAGAGAAATTCTATAAACAGCGTTTGTTTCAGCAGTTACTCTACCCTTTTCGCTACTTCTTCTGCCCACAACCCAAACGATTTCTCCTGCCGAATCTGTGAGAACGAGTTGGGCTTTTTTGTCTAAAACATTTACTTTTTCATCGGTAAGATAGTCGCTCACAAGTTTAGAACCCGTCATACCAAAGGGACGAAAGCGGTCGCCAGCAGTCAAAGGACGCAGCGTAAAGGGAAAATTTACTTTTAAAACGTCCAACATAATTTCATTTTTTTGCCGAGAAAGGACAAAGTTTTCGTCTACTTTTTCATACTGAATGCAGAGCGAAAGTTGGTCAGAATAAATATATTTACCCACTTCTTGGATTCTTAAAGTGGGCATTTCCTTGTCTTTTTTACGCGAAATCAATATAAAGTTTCTATTGAATAAAAGTATATAATCATTTGTTATATATTGTTTTCCGCTTTGCAAATTTAAATTTTCTACAATGCTTTCAATCATAGAAGCGGCGAATCCGTATGGTGTGAGCAAATAAAATAGGAAATACGAGGGTGAAACGAAAGCACGAAGGCGAGCAATATCAATCTGCAAAGAAGGCAAATCCGTTGTTGGTAGTCCTAATTTCAAGGCTTCGAAGAATGCTTTTGGGTTAGTTGTGTCGGCAGTAACAATAGAAGAAAAAGCCGATTCTAACGTTGAAAAAATGATTTTATTCGCTTCGTTTACATTATTTGCCATGCGCATAACAGCATTATCGAACGATGGATTCATCTTGCGCAATTCTGGAATAACATTTAATCTCAGCTTGTTACGCTTTACATCGTCTATTAAATTGGTGCTATCCGTAACAAAATTTACCCCCTTTTCCTTTAAAAAAAGTTCTATTTCGTATCGTGAACAATCTAACATTGGTCGAACGATGTTGCTATTTTTAGGGCGAATGCCCACTAATCCACGCATACCAGTGCCACGAATAAGGTTGAGTAAAATTGTTTCTACCGAATCATCTCGGTGGTGAGCGATGCAAATTGCATCAGCTTGAATATCACATCTAAGGTTTTCAAAATAGCCATAGCGTAAGGTTCGAGCTGCCATTTCAATGCTTACTTTATGTAATTCTGCATAAAGTATTGTATCAAAGTGAATTAAATGAAATTGAATATTTAGTTTTTTGCAGAGTTTTTTGCAATATTCTTCATCACGATTGCTTTCCTCTCCTCGTAAATTAAAGTTACAATGCGCTGCTTCAATGTTATATCCTAAGTGTTTAAGCACCAATAAAAGCGCAACAGAATCAGCCCCACCAGAAAGTCCAACAATATATTTGCCGTCCTCATGGAGTAAATGATGCGCTTCAATATAAGCTTTTACTTTATTCAACATACAAGACAAGCCCCTTTAAATATTCCCCTTCCAAGTGGTAAATATTAATTGGGTGGTCGGCTGGTTGGTGTATTTGGTGCAAGATACGAACCCTTCTACCAGCCTGAGCAGCAGCAGTAAACACCGCTTGGCGGAAGTTTTCCTTTGTTACAACTTGCGAACAACTAAAGGTAAAGAGTATGCCTCCTTTCTTAATGCGTTCGAAACCTTTTACGTTTAATCGGGTATAACCACGCAGACCATTCTTTAAAGCACTGCGATGTTTGGCAAAAGCAGGTGGGTCAAGTATGATAAGGTCGTATTTTCCGTCGTTATCATCAAGATATTTAAAGGCATCTTCGCAGATGGCAGCATGCCTTTTGTCGTTAGGAAAGTTAAGTGCGATGTTCTGATTTGTTAGTTCTACCGCCTTTGCCGAACTATCAACCGAGTGTACCATTTTAGCTCCACCACGCATAGCATATACAGAAAATCCGCCCGTATAGCAGAACATATTCAGCACAGAACGACCTTTGGCATAGTATTCCAATAGACTTCGATTCTCACGTTGGTCTACAAAAAATCCTGTTTTCTGTCCTTTCAACCAGTCAATATGGAATTTTAATCCATTTTCAATGGCAATATTATTTTCCGTATCCCCATAAAGGAAACCATTTTCTTGTCCTAAATCGGCTTTAAATGGTAGGGTTGTTTCACTTTTATAATAGATACTGTCCACATTTTCGCCCAAAACAGCTCGCAGCGCATCTGCTATTTCGTAACGAGCCATATGCATTCCCACCGAGTGAGCCTGCACAACGCACGTTTTATCGTAAACATCAACGATTAATCCAGGCAGATTGTCGCCCTCACCATGTACCAAACGATAGGTCGTATTGATAGTTTCGCCCGTTGTAGCCACCTTTTCGACAGGACGAATAACTCCTATGGCATTGCGAACTTCCAATGCTGCAGCCAAACGACTTTGCCAAAAGTCGGCATCAATAGTCACATCGCTGAACGAAAGAATGCGCACCGTGATAGAACCAATTTGATAATGACCTACACCGATGAAGTCTTCGTTATGCGTATATACCTTAACAAGGTCGCCCTCTTCCAAATTTTCGTCCATTTTGGCGATAGCACCAGAGAAGACCCATGGGTGTTTACGCAATAAACTCTCCTCTTTCCCTCGTTTTAATTTTATTTTTTTGTACATAATAATCGTCTATTTATCGGTGAATTCGCTATTTTCTGACTGTTGTGATACCACTTTTTCAGGTTCAGCTACCTTTATTGTTTCGTAATTATTGGTAGAACGCAACGCACGCAGCCTTTCATAAATTTGAATACATGCCCATGCGTCCGTCGCAGCATAAAGTTTTTGCTTGTCAGACAATATGGATGCTTCCCAATTAGATAGTTGTTCGCGTTTTGTGATGCGCTCGTGAAAGAGGTTAGCGTATAGCTTTTGCAAACTAAGGTCTTCTATTCCAAACTCTTGTACAATGTTCTGCAAATCAATAAACTTGCCAGTTGTGAAGTCTGTACGTTTGTGCAACATCATGAAATCATCATGCAATGACAGTCCAACTTTGGTAACCGTGGTATCTTCCAATAAGCGAATGATGCACGGAGGCATACCGATTAAATTTAATCGGAATAGGAAACACACATCGTGAGTGCTCACTTGCAACAAGGCAACCTTATGGTGCTTCCCTTTACAGAATACAGGTCGTGTTTCAGAATCTATGCCAAGAATATCAGCTGACAATAAATAATCAACCGCTTTTTCGGCTTCCGATTCGGTCAAAACTACCACAATCTTGCCTGGAAAAGTAACTCTTGGCAAGGTGGAAATCTTCTTTTTATCGAACTTATTGTATAATGTAGTAATCATGATGTCTATTTCGTTTTGCAAAATTAGCAAATTCTTCTGAATTTATACCTTATTTTCTCCCAAAATTTTCGTACTTTTGCATTTGGTTAAACTTTTCATAATGGCAAAGAAGAAAACAGAGAAAAAGCCGAAGACATTTACCGAGGCACTTGGAATCAATTATATTATCAACGATAAGACAGGGTTTGTATTTGGATTAATCTTACTCTGTTTGGCTATTTACCTTATTATTTCCTTTGTAAGCTATTTTAATACGGGGCAAGCCGACCAAAGTTTGGTTATGGCGTTGCGACCTGGTGAAATAGAAAATACCGCAAAGGAGTTTCAAAACTATTGTGGGTCGGTAGGAGCCTTGCTCTCTTACTTCCTCATCGCACGTTGTTTTGGTATTCCAGCCTTCATCATTCCATTTTTTATCATCGTTTGTGGTGTTAAAATGATTAAGGCTTACGAGAAAGTAAACCTTTGGAAATGGTTCTTTGGTGCTGCTTTGATAATGATTTGGAGCAGTATCACCTTCGCAAAGTTTGTTACACCTATCATGGGAGAAAATGTTTTCAACCCTGGTGGCGACCATGGTGCATTCGTGGTTGAATACATTGAAAACGTAATAGGTCCTCCTGGACTTATTGTTATCTTGGTGGTTACGATGATTACCTTCCTCACTTACATCACTTCGGAAACCATTACGGTGGTTAAAAAGATGCTCAACCCTGTGGGATACCTTCGCGATAAAGTGAAGTTTACCATTGTTCGCCGCCATGGAGATAAGGAAGTGGTGAAAGAACTCGATGACGCTGTTGATGCAAAAGAGGTGGAAGAATTTCTTTCTACCGAGCCACAAATGGTTGATTTCTTGCAAGATAACATACCAGAACCAATTGTAAAATCTACTGAATTAGAGGTTACGCCGATAGAAAAGCCGAAGAAATCGGCAAAAAATGATGCTGAAATCGGTTTGGAAGTGGAGCGTCCTAACCATGAAGAGAAGGCTTTGGGCAAGGTTGTTGCAAGTAAGGAAGACTTATCAACACCTATTAACCCACACGAACCTTTCACAAAATGGAAGTACCCTACCCTCGCTTTGCTCAAGCAATACGAATCTGATAGCAACGTAAACTTCGTTGATAAGGACGAATTAGAAGCAAATAAAAATAGAATTATTAAGGTTTTGAGCGACTTTGGTGTACAAATCAGAAGTATTCGTGCTACGGTTGGTCCTACCATTACGCTTTACGAAATTACGCCTGCACAAGGTGTTCGCATCTCAAAGATTAAGAATCTTGAGGACGACATAGCCCTTAGCCTTGCCGCAATCGGTATTCGTATCATTGCACCAATGCCTGGTAAGGGAACCATTGGTATTGAAGTGCCAAACGCAAAACCTTCTATCGTGTCAATGTTTTCTATATTGAATTCACGAAAATTCCAAGAAAGTACGATGGAATTGCCGGTTGCTTTGGGCAAAACCATTACCAATGACGTTTACATGGTAGACCTTGCCAAGATTCCTCACTTGCTTGTTGCGGGTGCAACGGGTCAAGGTAAATCCGTAGGACTGAATGCTATCATCACCTCTTTATTATATAAGAAGCACCCGAACGACTTGAAAATCGTGTTGGTAGACCCTAAAAAGGTGGAATTTAGTATCTATGCTCCGATTGCCAAACCATTCATGGCAGCCGTAGATGAGAACGCTGACGAACCAATTATCACTGATGTTCAAAAGGTTGTGAAGACATTAAAAGGTCTTTGTGCACTCATGGATAATCGTTACGACTTGCTAAAAGCTGCTGGCGCACGCAACATCAAGGAGTACAACAAGAAATATTTAAGTCATCATCTCAACCCTGAAGAGGGTCATGAGTTCATGCCTTACATTGTCGTAATTATTGATGAGTTCGGCGATTTAATCCTTACTGCGGGCAAAGAAATCGAAATGCCAATCACACGCATTGCCCAATTGGCACGTGCCGTAGGTATTCACATGATTATTGCCACCCAACGCCCTACTACTTCCATTATTACGGGTAACATTAAAGCCAACTTCCCTGGTCGCATTGCGTTCCGTGTAGGTGCTATGATGGACTCTCGCATCATACTTGACCGCCCTGGTGCGCAGCAATTAGTGGGTCGAGGCGATATGCTTTACCTCAATGGTGGCGAACCAACTCGTGTGCAATGTGCTTTTGTTGATACGCCTGAGGTTGATGAAATTTCTAAATTTATAGCCAATCAGCCAGGTCCTCGTTCTCCATTGGAAATTCCTGAGCCGATGACAGAAGACGGTACTGTTGGCGGAGGCAGTTTGGACGAAAACTTAGACCCATTATTTGAGGAGGCAGCTCGTGCCATTGTGCTTAATCAACAAGGTTCAACGAGTATGATACAACGCCGTTTTGCCATTGGTTACAATCGTGCTGGTCGCTTAATGGACCAAATGGAAAAGGCTGGAATTGTGGGTGCTGCCCAAGGTTCAAAGCCTCGCGAAGTGCTTTTGAGCGACGAAATGAGTTTAGAGTCATTGCTTTCAAGTTTACGCGGCAACCGTATGTAATATAATAAGGTGTAGTTTTACACTCGTTTCTGTAAATTTTAAATGAAAAAGAAAGGAATTAGAATATGAAAACAAAAAGAAATATTATCATAGCGTTGGCATTTTTTCTTTGCGCCAATGCCTTTGCCCAATCATCTGCCCAAGCTCGCAAAGTGTTAGACCGTGCTGCTGCCATTGTTGGAAGTCGTAGCGGTGCTGCCGCAAGTTTCTCAATTTCTGGTGGAACAATGGGACGTACCACAGGAAATATTGCTATCAAAGGCAACAAATTTAAGGCTACCACACCCCAAGCTACCATTTGGTTTGACGGGAAAACCCAGTGGTCGTACATGAAAAGTACCAACGAAGTGAACATTTCTACCCCTAATGAGGCACAACGCATGTCGCTCAACCCTTACGCCTTTATTTCAATGTATCGCAATGGCTACAATATTTCGATGAAAACAAAGGGCAATACGTATGTGGTTCATCTGAAAGCCATGCACCCAGCACGCTCTGTTCAAGAGTTTTACATCACTTTGTCCAAGTCATATCACCCTAAAATAGTCAAATTATTACAAGGAAAAAAATGGGTAACCATTTATATCAATAATTTCCGCACCGCTGCGCAACCCGATTCGCTTTTCCGTTTCTCACGTTCCAATGCGCCTTCGGCTGAAATTATCGACTTACGTTAAAATCTTTCCGCACAAGTTACCTATATGAACGACGAAAAGCGCAATATCGCTCGCCAACGTTTGCAAAATAGCAAAGCTTATCAACGATTGGAAACCATACAGAAAGTTTTAGACCAATACTGCCTTGACGGTTTTATGGGTCTAATTCCTTACGGTATAGGCGACATTATTTCTGCGCTTTTCAGTATTGCTTATGCGTGGTTTGCCTTGACCAAAATAAAGAGTACCCCACTCACTTTGGCAATTATTTACAACACTTTACGCGATGTTCTGTTAGGTTTAATTCCTTTTTACATTGGCGACATTATTGACTTTTTCCATCGCTCCAACCGTCAGAACATGCAGTTGGTACGAGGATTTGTTGAGGGCGATGTTGCAACCATTAAGGAAGTAAACCGACAAGCTGTGAGTTTATCCATACTCATCATCATTTTCCTTATCCTCATTTTTGCTTTAATCTACTTTGCTGTTGTTACTGCTCAATGGATTTTTAACCTTTTTGCCAATTAATTTATTAACATCTGCGACTTGATAGCATTTTTAAGAAAATCAAAACCGCCTATTTTGAAGCGCAAAATAGGCACTTTAAGGGCGCAAAACAATAGGTTTTTCGCGTAGGGGCGGAATTTATTCCGTTCCGCATAATCAATTTGGACAGTTTAAACATGAAAAACGGAGCGGCGTAGGGGCGTGATTTTTTCGCAAGCTCAACAACTCGTATCACGTTCCTAACAACCTGCGTATGGTTTGCTTATTAGGAACGGAATAAATTCCGCCCCTATCACGTTCCTATCAGTCAAGTATTCCTTTTTTCTATTAGGAACGGAATAAATTCCGCCCCTACATATTGCCGAGTGCAGCTATATCTTATGCAAAGGTATTGCCAACGAGCGTATTGCCAACACGTTTTGTAGGGGCGTGATTTATCACGTTCCTATCAGCAAAAATTATCTCTATTAATATTAGGAACGGAATAAATTCCGCCCCTACACCGACCTGCTTATATTCCGCTATAAGAGTACTAAAACACTCAAAAACGAATCCCCTTTTTTCTACTCAGCATAATCCACTGAATTAAAATAAACCTATAATTAATTCGTTTTTGCTAAATACAACTTTATTTTATAGTTTTCTTAACATAAAAAATAAAGTTTGACTTGATTATATGGATTATTTTTTGTAACTTTGCACGAAATTTCGTTCTTTTGAGCGCAATTTAATCCATTTTAATCAGGAAGTATTTTATCGAATGAGACAACTTAAGATTTCAAAAAGTATTACCAATCGCACCAGCGAGGCACTTGACAAGTACTTAGTGGAGATTGGTCGTGAGCCAATGATTACCGTTGATGAAGAAATTGAGCTTGCTCAAGAAATTCATAAAGGCGGCAGAAAAGGTGAACGAGCAAAAGAAAAACTAATCAAGGCTAATCTTCGATTTGTTGTTTCTGTTGCAAAACAATACCAACATCAAGGATTGTCGCTTACCGACCTTATCGATGAGGGAAATATCGGCTTAGTAAAAGCGGCTGAAAAGTTTGATGAAACTCGTGGCTTTAAGTTTATCTCATACGCAGTTTGGTGGATTCGACAAAGCATTTTGCAAGCTATTGCAGAGCAAAGTCGCATCGTTAGATTGCCACTGAACCAAGTGGGAGCAATCTCAAAGATTAACCAAGTGTCAAATGAGTTCATTCAGAAACACAATCGTCGTCCGTCTATTCACGAATTGGCTGACTTAACAGGCATTGACGAAGCACGTATTCGACAAAGTCAAAGTGCCGACAATCACCACATGAGTATTGATGCTCCATTTAGCGATGACGATGACAACTCGATGAGCGATATGTTGGCGTCAGGTGATGACTCACGAACAGACAAAGCAGTGGATTTTGAATCGATGTCTGACGACCTTAATGCTGTATTACAAAATACGCTGAAAGACCGTGAACGCAGAATCGTGATAGAATGTTTCGGCATTGGGTGTCCTGAAAAGGGGTTGGAAGAGATTGGAACGGAAATGGCTTTGACGCGTGAGCGTGTACGCCAAATTCGTGAAAAGGCTATTGAGAAAATCCGTTTAAGCGGTAATGCAAAGGTATTAATGAAATATCTTGGATAGAAATATCCGTTTTTAATAAAATTGATAGCATAAAAGGCTCCACGTTTGTGGGGCCTTTTTGGGTTGAAAAGGGTGATTTGCCTTACAAATCGGTTGCCTTTAAATCTTTTATTTTTATAGTGCTGAGGTCGGAAAGATAAGTTTTGTGAGTCTTCAAAATAGTGTTCAACCATTGTTTATCGAAGTCTTTATGCTTGCGAATATCGAAGAACAAAATTTTATTCTTTGGCAATGTTTCTAATAAATCGACCATTTCGCCCACAGTGATAGTGTCTGTATCGCGTGTAGGCGTATAGGTTACGTCTTCAGAATTGGTGGCTCGGTTTGATGAAACAAGTTTTATTTCGCAAAGTTTTGCAAGAATATCCACGGTTACACGGATAGGTATGTGGGTCAAATTCTTGAGTTCGTAAGCAGTATAGGGCTTTTTGCCTTCTGAAAAACGATGACATATCAAGCTAAGCATGAAGGCACTCATGAGTAAGAAGTCGTTATGATTGACATCGCTGGTTTGTACCAAATACTCATAATATTCCAAATTTTGATTGGCATAGCTCAATTCTGCGCAAAAAAGGCAAATATGCCACGATACTTGCATCCAAAGCATGAACAAAGGGAGGGCAGCAAGCGAACCATAAATGGCATTATAGGAAGTTAAAAATATTTGTCCGTGAATGTAAACTGCTTGCAAACAGAGCATTAGAAAGCTTGCAAGCATAGCGGGACATATTACTTTCATGATTTTTATCTTTGCGTTGGGCATGAAAGTATAAAGCACAACAAACATGACGGTGAGGATAAGCCACGGCACAACATAATGGAACGTGAATCGTGTCAAAGTTCCTACAAATAAATATTGGGTTAATCCTTCGACATAACTAAAAACAAAGATGCTCAATCCCGACATGACGATGATGCCAATGGGCATGAGAAACATCATAGCGGTGTAGTCTACAATGATTCGGCTAATCGGTCTTGCTGTTTTTACTTGCCAAATATCATCGAAAACGGACTCAATATTGTGTATCAAAGAGATGACACTATAAAGCATAAACACCAAGCCAATTCCGATAAATAGCCCTGTTTGGGCGTGTTCTAAGTAGGAACGAGTAAGATTTATGAGCCAATCGGCAACTTGTGGTTGCGCTGAAAAACTCTCACGGAACACACTTTCGATATAAGTTCCAAAGCCAAATCCGTTGGCAATGCCGAAGATGATAGCCACAATAGGCACGATAGCAAGAATGGTTGTAAAGGCTAATTCGGTAGCAGCAGCAACGTGTCCTTGCTCCAAATATAGCTTTACTGCCAAATAAAGACGTTGCAGCAGACCAATCAATCGGCTTTTTTTGACCGACTGATTGATATCTGTTTGCCACATTCCGATGGTAAGGAAATGTTTTATATCTTCTATTTTCATGCTCAATCTATTGTTTCAGCGTTCGGAACGCCTATTTCAAACACTTATCAAGTTCGTTGCAAATGGCTTCCTTGTCCATATTCTGCCCGATAAATACGAGTTTTTGCATTCGGTCGCCGTAAGGTTCTTCCCAATCCTTCTTCAATCGTGGGTTGCGTTCTAAGAATTCACGCAATTCAAAGGCTGGCATAGTGGCATACCACTGTCCTGCATTGCGCAAAGTAACCTGTTTGCCAGCTTGTTCGAACACATAACAAATGTCTTTTTCATGCTCAAAATAGCACAAACCCTTGCAGCGGATAACGCTTTTTGGCCACTTTCGTGCTACGAAATCATCGAAGAAATTTATATCCATTGGACGTCTTGCATAATAAACAAACGTGCCGATGTTGTATTCTAACGCTTCCCCACTCTCTTCGTTGTGCAAATGGTTGTGGTCGTGGTGATGATGGTGGTGATGTCCATGCTCATGATGGTCGTGATGATCCCCTTCATGCTCGTGGTGATGTTCGTCTTCATCGTCATCGTGGTCGTGATGATGCGGTTCGTCATGGGTTTCCTCTTCGTTTTCAATGGCTGCTATCCATGAAGCTGACGTAGCTACAGCATCGAAATCGAAGTTTCTATTGTCCAAAATCTTGTCAAAATCAATATCGCCGTAGTTGCATTCCAAGATTTCTGCCTTTGGTTGCAAAGCTCGGATAATGCTTTTTACTTTTTCAAGTTCTTCCTTTGAAACATCATCTACCTTGTTGAGAATGATGTAATTGCAAAATTCTATCTGCTGAATAATAAGATTTTCTAAGTCGTCTTCCTCCAAATTTTTCTTCATCAGGTCGTTGCCCGCAGAAAATTCATCGCACATACGGCGCGCATCAACCACGGTTACAATGGCGTCCAACACAGCTTTGCCGTCTTTGGCAAACTCTGGATAAAGTTGAGGGTAGGCACTAATGCTCTGTGCGATAGGTGCTGGCTCGCAAATTCCACTCGCTTCGATGACAATATAGTCGAATTTTCCCAATTTTACAATGTCGCTCAACTGTTGCACTAAGTCCATTTTCAGTGTGCAACAGATGCAACCATTCTGCAAAGCAACCAAAGAATCGTCGGCTTGGTCTACAACGCCACCCTTTTCAATTAAGTCTGCATCAATATTTACCTCTCCAATATCGTTCACAATTACTGCAAACTTAATACCCTTGTTATTGCTTAATATTTTATTGACCAAAGTAGTCTTTCCACTTCCTAAATAGCCAGTCAAAAGAAGTACTGGAATTTCGTTCTTATTCATATCTTTTTCTTATCCTTTATTTTAAATTGTATTACGCAAAGATACAATTTTTATTCGACAAATAGGCATTTTCTCAAAAATATAGCATATAATTTAAAGTTTAAAAAGAAAATTTGCAACTTTGCCGCAGCTTTGAATAATATTAAATCGGTGCAAAAGCATAGCAAGAAAGCCAACAATTTCGTTAAGCCAGACGAAGCATGCAAATGAGCAAGGCGAAATTTGTACATGCTCGTGGCGAGAAATCGCACTTGAAAAAGAACGATTTCGTTAAACTACACGAAGCATACAAATGAGCGAAACGAAATTTGAACATGGTCGTGACGAGAAATAGAACCTTTCGAGCAATGATACTTTGTAGGGGCGTGATTTATCACGTTCCTAATACACTAAAATTTGCGGAGAGGAACGAAAGATATTGCAAGCGAGAACAAAGTTCAATTTGTAGCGTGCAGCTATATCTTATCCAATGAGTGAAACGAAATTCGTACATGCTCGTTGGAAATAATAAGAGTGTAAGGTTTAGTAGAATCCAAGAAAAAGGTGGAAACTCGATTGCGTTTCCACCTTTTAATATATTTTCTGCGTTCATTCCTATTGTTTTAAGGAAAGAAAGCTATTATCCGAAGTCATCGAAGCGGATAGCATCTTTCTCTACGCCGAGGCTATCAAGATAGTCGGTAACGGTTTTGATGAGCATAGGAGGACCGCAAAGGTAATATTCACAATCTTCTGGGGCTTCATGGTCCTTCAAATAAGTATCGCGAATGCAATTAACCGCAAAACCTTGATAGTATTTCACGCCTGCTGCATCAGCAACTGGGTCGGGACGGTCTAACGATAGGTGCATGTGGAAGTTTGGATATTCCTTTTCCAATTCCCAGAAATCTTCTAAGAAGAAAGCTTCACCCAACGCACGCGCACCATAGAAGAAGTGCATTTCACGGTCGCGTGTGTGCAAAGTCTTGAGCATGTGCATGATTTGACTACGCAAAGGAGCCATACCAGCACCACCACCAATCCAAATCATTTCTTTTCCTGACGTAAAGTTAGGTGCAAATTCACCATAAGGACCACTCATCATTACCTTGTCGCCTGGTTTGAGGCTAAAGATGTAAGACGAACCGATACCTGTTGGTACATTTTGGAATCCTACTTGTGGACGTGGCAAGAATGGAGTGGTAGCAATACGCACAGTGAGGGTAATGATGTCGCCCTCAGCAGGATAGTTCGCCATTGAGTAAGCACGCACGGTGTCTTCAGGGTTGCTTGCTTTAAGCGAAAGAATATTGAATTTTTCCCATGTGCCAAGGTAATCCTTACCGATGAGTTCCTTATCGAAATCCTTATCGTAGTCGATGCAATCGTACTTAGGGATACGAATTTGAGCGTACGAACCAGGCACAAAGTCCATGTGTTCGCCTGGCGGAAGTGCCACTTTAAACTCTTTGATGAAAGACGAAACGTTTTTATTGGAGATAACTTCACATTCCCATTCTTTCACACCCATGATTGATTCAGCCACTCGGATAGAGAGGTCGCCCTTGACTTTGGCTTGACAGCCCAATCGCCAGTTCTCTTTTATTTCCTTACGAGAGAAGTGTGGACGTTCAGAATCAAGTATTTCGCCCCCACCCTCTTCTACTTTACATTTACATTGACCGCAACTTGCTTTACCGCCACAAGCCGAAGGAAGGTAAATACCGTTCTCGTTGAGCGTTCCCATAATGGTTCCACCCTGTTCTACTTCTATCTTTCTATCGCCATTAATCGTGATTGTTACCTTTCCGCTTGGGCTTAAATATTTCTTTGCCACAAGAAGAATAACCACCAAAAGGAGGATTGTAACCAAGAAAACAGCAATGCTATATAATATAAATTCTGCCATTTTGATATTAAATTTTAAGTCCTGAGAAGCACATCATAGCCATTGCCATAAGGCCTACAGTAATAAAGGTGATGCCCAAACCTTGCAAGGGCTTTGGTACATCAGAGTATTCCATTTTCTCACGAATAGCACCCATTAGCACAATAGCCAACATCCAACCAATACCAGAACCGAGTCCGTAGATGACAGCGTCCCAGAATGAGCCGATGTATTGTGAACTTGCTGGGTCAAGTCCAATGCGTTGTTGCATAAAGAGCGATGCTCCCATGATGGCACAGTTCACAGCGATGAGTGGAAGGAAGATACCCAATGCACCATAGAGAGAAGGAGAATATTTTTCAACAACCATTTCAACCAACTGCACAATACCTGCAATGACGGCAATGAAAAGGATAAAACTCAAATAAGAGAGGTCTACGCCTTCCATTAAACAGTCTGGGCCAAGCACTTTTGTTTGCAAAAGATAGTTGGCAGGCACTGTTACAACGAGTACGAAAGTAACCGCTGCACCCAGTCCGAACGATGTTTTCACATTTTTAGATACCGCAAGGAATGAACACATTCCAAGAAAGAATGCGAATATCATGTTGTCCACAAAGATGGAGCGGAAGAATAAACTTATTAAATGTTCCATAATTATTTTTCCTCCTTATAAAAATATGCACGATGAGCCCAAATAACGCAGCCGAGGAGTATCAATGCCATGGCAGGCATAGCCATCATACCATTATCAACATACCCCATATCGTAGAAACTTTGTGGGATAATTTTAAAACCGAGCAAGCTGCCACGTCCGAAAAGTTCTCGGAAGCCACCCACAAGGATTAAGATAAACGCATAGCCTAATCCGTTTCCGATACCATCTAAGAAACTTGGCCAAGGTTTATTGGTCATTGCAAAGGCTTCCAAACGTCCCATAAGGATACAGTTTGTAATGATAAGACCCACGTAAACAGATAGTTGTACGCTAACATCGTAGGCATATGCCTTCAAAATTTGGCTCACAATGGTTACGAGAGCTGCCACAACGACAAGCTGCACGATAATACGAATGCGATTAGGAATAGTGTTTCTGATAATTGAAACAATAACGTTTGAGAAAGCAGTAATCACTGTTACCGCCAATCCCATTACGATAGAAGGTTTCAATTGTGAGGTTACTGCCAATGCTGAGCAGATACCAAGCACTTGAATTAAGATTGGGTGGTCTAAATTCAGTGGGGTCATGAAAACCTCTTTATTTTGTTTAGAGAACAAACTCATAATTTTTTGTTTTTATTATTTATTGTTCAAATTGATTACTTATTTGTAAGGAACTTCTTATAAGAGGCAAGACCACCTTTTTGTCCTTGAAACATCTCTGTTACACCGTTGCTTGTGAGGGTTGCTCCTGTAACGGCATCAACTTGAGTTTTAGGGTTGTCAATCTTTTTAGTTACACAAAAGACGATGTTTTGCTTTTGTGCGTCGAAGAGAGTCTTCCCTTTGAACTTATCTTGCCAAGCCTTATTATCTTTGATTTCAGCACCCAAACCAGCGGTCTCGCTTTCGTGGTTGAAGTAAACGCCAAAGATAGTCGATTTATCGGCATTCAAAGCGATGAAACCATTGATTGGTCCCCAAAGTCCATTGCCATAAACAGGAATTACATACTTGTCTTGTCCGTCCACTTTACAACGGAACAAAGCCAACTTTCCTGCCTTTGCATCAGCACTATTAAGCTTAAAGCCAGCCTTCACACCGCCTTGTTCGCCCTTTTCTACGACCTTTCCATTCTCGTCAATCACATCATCAGCGATAATAATTTTCTTCCAAAGCTGTTCTGCTTCGGGGTTAGTCATGTCTCTATTTTGGTTGAGAGCAAACAAAATTTGCTTTTGGTGGTCGAGCTGAACATTCACATCTTGCGCAGGTTTCAATGCTTGAAAAACGAAAGCAAGCAAGAAAGCCACCACAACAACAAGTACAATCGAATAAATGATAGTGTAAGAATTGCTATTTGTTTTCATTTTTTGCCTCCTTAGTTTTTAGCACGTTTAGCACGTTTGTTGATGTTTGATTGTACCACACAATAGTCAATGAGTGGAGCACACATATTTCCGAAAAGGATAGCGAGCATCATTCCTTCAGGATATCCTGGGTTCAACACACGAATTATGACCGCCATAGCACCTACCAAGAAGCCAAAATACCATTTACCCGTTTCGGTTCTTGCAGATGTTACAGGGTCGGTAGCCATGAAGATTGCACCAAAGCAGAAGCCACCCAAGACGATATGTTCGTACCATTGCAGTGGACTTGCGCCTGTAGAGTGGAATAACCAGCCCATAGCCGCACCACCGAGGAACACACTAAGCATGGTTTTCCAACTGGCAATGTTAGTCCAAATTAAGATGAGCGCACCGATTGCGATAGCAATAACTGACGTTTCACCCACAGAACCTGGTATTAAACCAATAATCATATCGTTCAACGAAGTGTTCACATCCCCCCCTTGTGCGATTTCACCCAATGGGGTTGCCATTGTGAAACCGTCAGGAAGAGTATATCCAAATCCGAAAGCTTGCGTTGTTGAAGTCCAAATTGTATCGCCAGTCATGCTTGCTGGATACGAGAAGAAAAGGAAAGCACGTGCTCCTAATGCCACGTTAAAGGTGTTCATACCCGTTCCGCCAAAGATTTCTTTGGTGAATATCACGGCAAAAGCTACTGACAATGCTAACATCCAAAGGGGTAAGGTGATAGGAATGATAAGGGGAATAAGAATACCACTTACCAAATAGCCTTCTTGAATTTCCTCGCCTTTCCATTGCGCCCAAGCAAATTCGATGCCAAGACCAACGATATAAGATACTAAGATTTTAGGCAAAAGCATAATAGCACCATAAAGGAACATGCCCATAAAGGTGGCTTCGCCTAATTTTCCAGCAGCTAATGCGTTTTGATAACCGATGTTGTACATACCGAACAACATTGCAGGAATCAAAGCAATCACCACCATGCTCATAATTCGTTTTGAATCGATGGCATCATGGATAGACGTTCCGCTCTTAGAAGTTTCGTGAGGAACGTATAAGAAGGTATCCATACCATCGTAAATACTCTTGAAAGCATGCAATTTTCCACCTTTTTCAAATTGTGGACGCAACTTATCAAGATAATTTCTTAAACTCATATTTTAATCACTTAAAGTTTAATATTCTCAAATAATATAAAAGGTTACGCGTTTTCCTTTCTTAGAATGTCCAAACCTTTACGCACAATTTGTTGTAATGGTTGTTTTGAACTATCCACAAACTCTGCTAATGCAAAGTCTTCAGGACTAACTTCGTAAATTCCGAGTTGTTCTTGCTTATCAATGTTACCCGAAACAATAGATTTAATAAGGTATTCACCATAAATATCCATTGGTAACATGCGGTCGTACTCGCCACTCATAATGATATGACGTTCGCCGCCTTTGATGCGCGCGTCCAAATCGTATTCCTTATTCTTTCCTAAAAGCCAACTGAAATAGCTTCGTGATGTAGAAAAATCTTTGAAACGTGGCATTATCCAACCAGCCATTTCGTCTACATCGTCGCCTTCTGGCATTGCAACAATCTCTGAAGTATGCGCACCGAGGTATGAATTTTCGCCTGCAACGACTCCTGTTAATGGATTTCCGTTCAATATGCGCACATGTTCTGTTGTTGTAAGTTTATCTTCCAAAATGTTTTTGATAGGTGTTCCCACCAATGCTTTCACATAAGAAGGCTCTTTCACCTTGCTTCCTGCCACTGCAACCAATCGTGTTAAGTCTACTTTACCTGTCTTAAACAATCGCCCGAAAAAGATAACTGCGGTTGGTTCTACTGTCCAAACCACTTCTCCTTTGTTTACAGGTGATAGATGATTAACCTGAACTCCTACGTTTCCAGCTGGACAAGGACCGTCAAAGACATTGATTTCTACGTCCTTTGCCGCCGTCAATGCTACATTGCTTTGCTTTGCGCCAATTGACAAATAAACTTTTGCAATCTTTGAGAGTGCAGTTAATCCTGTTTGAAACGCTTCTTCCTGTCCTTCAAGTTCATACTCGAAGTCGCCTTGTAATGGTTTATCTCTTAATGCGGACACAAAAATAGCCTTCGGCATTGTGTCGGGAGTGGTTGAAACAGCATACGGTAGTTGGTTAATATAACCAAATAACCCCGCTTCCAGCAAAGCCTTTTTCACCTCTTCGCCATTGATTTCCGATAGGTTTTTCGCTCCGAAATCTACGGTTTCTTGGGTTTCGTCAGCTTCAATGCTTACATAGAGAATCTTCCTTCGTTCTCCTCTAACCACCTCTTTCACAATTCCACTCACTGGTGATGCGAATCTTATTTCCTCAGAATTCTTGTTCACAAAAATTGCTTCTCCAGCTTTAACATGGTCGCCTGCCTTTACAGCCATCTTAGGTGTTACGCCTACAAAATCATCGGGAACGAGCGCAAACTCTTTCGATAACTTCGTTGGCATAGTTTGTTTTTTAGCACGTCCTTTGAGTTTTATGTCTAAACCCTTACGCAACCTTATTAAATTTACCATACTTTTAGTTAATGAATTCTTATGCTAATTCAGCATGCAAATATAGCAAATTTTAGGGAGTTTAGAAACTTTTTGTATCATTAATTTTAATATAAGATTGAAAAATTGTAGATTTGCACTTGATTTGAAGAAGCTAAGAACTTTTATACGCTGGTTTGTATGGTCTGCAATAGGACTGTACTTGCTTACGATAGTGTTATTGCGCATGTCTTTTGTGCAGCACTTTGTAGGCTCACAAGTTGCAAATGCCCTCTCCGAAAAGCTTGGAACAAAGGTTTCGGTAGAGCGTGTCGATTTAGGAATGTTAAACCATTTTGTGGTAGACGGAGTTGTTATCAACGACCAAACCGACAAACTCATGGCGAGAGCCACACGCATTGCAGCAAAAATTGATATTTGGACACTCATTAAGGAGGGGAAAGTGCGCATCACATCAGCGCAAATCTTCGGAATGAATGCCCAGCTTTATCGTGCGACCCCTACTTCAAAGCCTAATTTTCAATTTGTTATCGACTCCTTGGCTTCACGCGATACCACTTCGAAAAAGCCGTTAGACTTGCGCATTCAAAGTTTGATTGTGCGCCATACCAACGTGCGTTACGATGTTCTTTCCCAACCTACGACACATCATCGTCTGAATTTCAACCATTTAGACTTGCGCAATGTTTCGGGACACATCAATTTAAACGAACTGACCGACCAACAAATCAAAGCTGCAATCCGCAACTTTTCGTTCACCGAAGCATCGGGTTTAGACCTTAAAAACTTGCGTTTAAATCTTACAGCCAATCAGAAAAGTATAGAAATGAAAGATGTTTTTGTGGAACTTCCACAATCGAAAATTTCTATACCTTTCTATCAAGCAACTTTCAAAAAGGGTGAAAAGAAGCCTAATCTAAACCGTGCAAGACACGAATTGCGCATAAAAAATTCGTATATTACGCCACAAGATTTGGCTTTCCTCCTACCCCAACTCCGTCCATTTGGGACAAAATTGCATTTGAAAGCAAACGTTGCAGGTGATTTGCAGCAGTTGAACATAAAAAAAATTGTATTGCGTGCCGAAGACAGAAGTATTGTTGCCGATTTGCAGGGGCAATTGAAAAATTTGCAAAACAGCCTATTTTGGAACATAAAAGCTATTGTTTTGCACGTCAAAAGCGGCACTATTAAAAATGTAGCGAAGGCTTTCCATTTTAACCTACCGAAGGAAATCTACAATATTGGGGATATAAATTTTAAAGGAAAGGTGTCAGGTGGAGGGCAAAATCACCATGTAAAAGGAATTTTAACACTTGCTGCGGGCAATGCCGATGTTGATGTTTCGCTCAACGGAAAAAAACTTCGGGGCAAGCTACATACCCAACATTTTGCGTTGGGAAATATTCTTACGTCGTCGCACATCAACGCTTTTGTTGCCGACTTGTTTGTAGAAGGTACTACCGACCTTAACCGCCTGTATGCCAAGGGTTCTGTTCCACTCCTCGACTACAATGGTTATGCCTACCGCAACATCAAAGTGGACGGATTTTACCTCAACGATGCGTTTCGTGGAAAGCTATCGTTGGACGACCCAAATGGTAGAATTTACATTGACGGAACGGTGGGAAATATTCGGAAATTCATGGCAAAGCGGGCAAAAATCAATGTAGATGCGCAAATCAATGCCAAGGCTGTGAACCTTCATAACCTACGTCTAACCAATGTTTTAGGCAATCGCTCGTTCACATTCAATTCGAAAATTGTCGGCAGTGGAACGACCTTAGACGATTTGATAGGACAATTATCAATAGACGACTTCACTTTGCATGAGCCACATCGTAATATTAAGGTAAATCATTTGGATTTGAAAACATCAGTTAGCCTGTTGAATAAGTCCATTACGCTTAATTCCGACTTTGGAACTGCTTCTATTTCAGGACGTTTCAACTATAAAACACTCGTTCAAAGTATTAAAAATGTGGTGGGAACCTATCTTCCTGCGATAGTAGGCAGTCCGCAACGTTGGACAAAAGGAGTGGGCAACAATGCTTTCACTCTGACTGCCAACATCAAAAATACCGATTTGTTGCATGAATTGGCGAAAGTTAAAGTGGATATTCCACAATATTTAAATCTTAATGCCACCATAAACGAAGTGCGTAACGCATTGGATTTGAGCCTCAATGCGCCCCAAATCACTTACGCTAACAACGAAATTGAAAATTTGCAGTTAGATATTACAACGCAAAACAAGGGGTTGGACATTCAGTTACAGGGCAATCGTACTGACTTTTCGGGGCGGCACATTTCACTAAACACGCACGCTATCGCTCGCAACAACCAACTACAAACGCTGTCTTCATTCGATACGCATGGAAAAAAACCTATCCGTGGACAAATCAATTGTGTGGCTTCGTTCAAGCGAACACGAGGAAATTTGGCAACTCATCTCCACTTCTCGCCTTCGAAAATTATGGTCGATACGATAGGATTGGAGGTTCAACCTTCCGATTTAACCTATTCGCACAACAATTTGTATATCAATTACTTCGAATTATCGAATAAAGCACAACATATTATTATAAATGGGCAAGCATCGGGCAATCCGTCTGACTCCTTAATCGTCCAACTCAAAGATATTGATGTGCCGTATATTCTCGAAGCAGTTAATTTCCATAGCGTTACATTCGATGGTATCGCATCGGGCGAAGTTGCCATTAAATCGCTTTTTACCAATCTGCAAGCGCACGCAAAACTTACCGTAAAGAAGTTTGAATTTCAAGATACTGACATGGGAACGCTCTTTGCAGACGCCGATTACACCCATAGCGAGGGGCGCATTAATGTGGACGCAAAAGCCATTAGCGACGATAACACAACCGATGTGGGCGGATATATTGACATCAAACGCAAGTATATTAACTTGCCAATTACTGCCCACGATACAAAATTAGACTTCTTGAACAAATTTTGCAAAGCCTTTATGGATAATATCAACCTGCGTGGAAACGGTTGGGTAAAGGTGGTTGGACCACTATCTGATGTAAATCTTGAAGGCGATGTGCTGGCTTCGGGGTCTGTACGACTAAAAGCTCTCGGCACAACCTACACCCTTCATGAGGGCAGAGTGCGCCTTATTCCGAACGAAATATACTTTGAACGTGATACAGTCTACGATGCTGACGGCAACATTGGCATTGTTACGGGCGGATTACACCACCAAGCGTTGCGACATCTTACGTTCGATATTGATGTAAATGCCAAGAATTTAATGGTTTACAACTATGGACGGTACGACACAAACAATACTTTTTGGGGCAAAGTATATGGCAATGGAACGTGCCAACTCATTGGGCGAGAGAACGAAACGACTATCAATGTGAACATGGAACCCACCAAAAATTCGTTCATAACCTACAATGCAGCAAAAAATTCTATTGACGAAAATTCGTTCATTCGTTGGCGTGATATGACGCCAGACACGCTTTCGGCAACCATAACTCAAACCACACAATGGCAAAAACGCGACTCAATTGACAATAATATCTCCCCTATTGCAAGCGATTTGCACATCAATTGTCTCATCAATACGAATCCTAATTTCACACTCGCCGTACTTATGGACGAGGCTTCGGGCGACAATATTGAGCTCAATGGGTCGGGTGTCATTCGTGCTACCTACTATAATAAAGGCGCATTCAATCTATTTGGCAATTACAACATTGAACGAGGACACTATAATTTCACCATTCAGAATATCATTAAACGCCAATTTGCTTTCCAAACTGGGTCGTTAATCGCCTTCGGAGGCAATCCGTTTGATGCAGCACTCAGTCTGAAAGGCTCTTATATCCTCAATTCTGTGCCGCTATCCGACTTGCAAATGGGCAATTCGTTCCGCTCAAACAATACAGAAGTGAACTGTCTGTTAGACATTAACGGCACACCTGGGACACCAAAAGTTACTTTCGGATTGGACTTGCCGAACCTTTCGTCAGATGCAAAGCAAATGGTTTTGTCGGTACTCAACTCGGAACAAGACCTTAACCAACAAGTTCTCTATTTGTTGGCAGTAGGAAGATTCTACCCACAGACCTCTAACAACGCTGCACAAGGCACATCTGGACAAAAAGGACAGGCGTCGCTTGTGATGCAAAGTATTCTTTCGGGAACGCTATCGCAGCAAATCAACACAATTCTCTCGAATGTTATCAAGGATAATCATTGGAATTTTGGTGCAAATATTGCCACAGGTAACGACGGATTTAGCAATGCCGAATATCAAGGAATTCTGTCGGGCAGTCTGCTAAACAACCGTTTGCTCATCAATGGCGAGTTTGGTTATCGCGATAATGTAGCCACCAACACATCGGCATTTATCGGTGATTTCGACATCAAATATCTTTTAACACCAAGTGGAAACATAGCTCTGAACTTCTACAACCGAGCCAACGACCGATATTTCACCCGAAATTCGCTCAACACACAAGGTATTGGTGTCATCATGAAGAAAGATTTCACCAACATTTGGGATTTATTTGGTGTCAAGAAAAAGAAGAAAAAGAAAAAATAAGTAAGGTTTTTACTCTATCGTCTTGATAATTCGGCAAGGATTTCCAACAGCTACAACGTTGTCGGGAATATCTTTTGTAACGACAGACCCAGCTCCGATGGTAACGTTATTGCCTATGGTTACGCCAGGAAGTACCACTACGTTGCCGCCAATCCACACATTATTGCCAACAGTAATAGGATAACAATATTGAATATCTTTGTTTCTTTCGATTGGGTCGAGTGCATGCCCAACCGTGTAAAAGGCGCAATTGGGCGCAATAAACACGTTGTCGCCAAACTTTACCTTCGCTTCGTCAAGAATTACAAGGTTGGTATTAGCAAAAAACTTCTCGCCTATCTCGATATTATAACCATAATCGCAGAAAAAAGGGGCGATAATCTTGAACGTTTTCCCTGTTTTTCCAAACAATTTCCTAAAAGCTGCGTTGCGTTGCTCATCGTCTGAAGGCATCATTTGGTTGATACGAAACAACTCGTCTTTGCATTCGTTCAAGCCTTTCAACACTTCTGGGTCGCTGCCAATATAGGGTAAACCTTGATTTTGCTTTTCTTTTTCTGTCATATCGTTACTCGTTTTTTACTTTTTGGTAGGCCCTTCGTGGGTCGCCATTCGCTAAATAAATGATGCCACAATAGGTAAAACCAAACTTTTTAATGGCATTTCTCATCGGAATATTGTCCTCGTGGGTATCAATTCTAATGTTGTCAATGGCTTGAAAACAATAGTTTAGAACGCTCGCAAATATACCGTGAACGCCTGATACAGAGGCTATTCTGTGAATTGTTCCATATTTTTCATCGTTCAACCACCCTACTCCGTCAATTTTCAAATAGGTTGGGTCTTCGCCAATGATGAATGCAAACGTGGCAATGGGCTTACCTTCTGCTGAAAAAACCAAGTAGCTGTTGCCGTTTTCAATATCATTTTCAATTTGCTTTGTAGTCGGCTGACCATTGCTCCACTGCTTTGTGTTGCCCGATTCAATCATTTTCTTCCTCCCCGATGCTATCAATTCGAGGACAAAGTTTAAATCTTTCTTTTCCGACTTCCTTATTTCGAACATTGATTGGCAGTTAATCGATAAATCGTTTGGTAATATCGCCATAGTTTTCAATGCGTCTGTCGCGAAGGAAGGGCCACCAACGTCTTACGTTTTCGCTTCGATGCAAATCAATTTCAACTATTAAACTCTCTTCATCATCATTGCATGCTTGATAATGCAACTCGCCTTGAGGGCCTGCAATGAAGCTACTGCCCCAAAAATTAATACCTTTGGTTTGACCACTTGGGTCGTCTTCATGCCCAACACGATTGACAGCAATTACAGGCAGACCGTTTGCCACCGCATGACCACGCATAACGGTCGTCCATGCCGTGCGTTGGCGTTCCTTTTCTTCCTCAGTATCAGAACTTTCGTAACCGATTGCAGTCGGGTAAATCAGCATATCTGCGCCCTTCAAAGCCATTAAACGTGCAGCTTCAGGATACCATTGGTCCCAACAAATGAGCACGCCGAGACGTCCAACACTGGTGTTAATAGGTTCAAAGCCTAAATCACCTGGTGTAAAATAAAACTTTTCGTAATAAGCAGGGTCGTCAGGAATGTGCATTTTACGATACTTTCCAGCAATGGTGCCGTCTTTTTCGAACACCACAGCCGTATTATGATACAATCCTGCCGCACGTTTTTCAAATAAAGATGTTACCAAGACGATGTTGTTTTTCTTTGCTAACGCTCCAAAATGCTCGGTTGAAGGGCCAGGAATGGGTTCGGCTAAGTCGAAATTGTTTACGTCTTCCACCTGACAAAAGTACAATGAGTTGTGCAATTCCTGCAATACAACGAGTTCAGCACCACGTTTTGCCAAATCTCTGATACCCTCTGTCAAATTTTCTATATTCTTTTGTGTATCAGCAGTATTGTGCAACTGCAACATTCCTATTTTTAATTCTTTCATTTTCGTTTTTCCTTTCAATAATTTCCTATAAAACACCCTCTGGGAACTGCATCGTTAAACAATGAATTGACCCATGTTGGCGAATAATCGTCAATGAATCAATGCCGATAATATCGTAATTTGGAAACGCAGCCTGTATCCTTTCCAATGCAACCTTGTCGTATTCGGGCTGATTATAGGTAGGAACAAGCACCGCACCATTCAGTATCAAGAAGTTAGCGTAGGTAGCTGGCAATCGTTCTCCGTCGTCAAAAATAGCTTTTGGAATAGGAAGTTTGAAGCGTTTGTAAGGCTTTCCGTCTATGGTTCTTAGCGATTTAGCTTGTTCGTCCAATGCTTTCAACTCGTTATAATGTGGGTCTGAAGTGTCGTCAGTGCTGACATAAAGGAGCGTATCGTTGGGAGCGCAGCGCAAAATCGTATCGATATGCCCGTCAGTATCGTCGCCTTGCAGTTCGCCATGATTTATCCAAACCACTCGTTGCATATCGGGGAAGAGCATAAGCAACCGTTTCTCCAAATCGTTTTGTGTCAAAGGTTGGTTGCGATGAGGTGCTGTAAGGCACGAAGTGGTCGTAAACAAAGTATGTTTGCCGTCACTTTCAATCGAGCCACCTTCCAAAATAAAGTCCTTATGGTTCTCTAATATGCCGTTAAAGATGCCTTCAAAATAAAGTTTTCGATTGATGCAATTGTCTTTATCAGCAGCAAATTTGTCGCCCCACCCATTGAATTTAAAGTCAAGAAGGTGGTAAGGCAAACTTGTTTTCTCACCCTTTTTACACGGAATAAGGGTGATTGGCGCAACATCACGAGCCCATGTATCATCGTTTTCTGCCGAGCAAAATATGATGTTTTGGTATTGTTTTTCGCTAATTCGTGAAGCTATGAGTTGCTGAACCTGGGGCAATTCTTGTGCGACAAGCAACAATTTTTCATACCGAGTGATGGCATCTGCGAGTTGCAAATAGGTCGTTGTTATATCGTCCAGATAGGGTTTCCAATCTGTTTCTGCATGCGGCCAAATTAGCATAACGCCACTTTGTGGCTCCCATTCTGCTGGAAATCTAAAGCTATAATTGTTGTTGATGTTCACGTTTAAAGTTTTATGATAAAGTGAAAGTTGAATTTTACCTTATGCAAACTTACAATATTTTTTCCGCTTTCACCCTTAATGATAGATATTTTATGCTCACTCCACTCTTTTTTTGTCCACTTTGGTTCATACCAGGTTGGAGTTACACAAGCGTTAATGGTTATTTTCCTTCAACGCAAGGTTGTAATTATAATATTTTGTATTCCCCGTAATGTCCTCAAGAACCTCTAAAAATGGTGGGAAATTTACAACTTCGTGTTCGATAATGCCCCTTGTTTCAAGGATTTGCAGACCATTGTATGGCTCAATGAATGTATCAAGTTCGAAAAACTGTCCTTTCCAAATGAATGTTTTACGCGTTTTCTTGATTTGTTGGCGGTATGGATCGGCTGAACGGAGCAACGATTTATAAAGATTATTGTCGATTTGACGTTCTGTTTCTACTTGTTCGTTGTTCGATAAAGTTTTCTTTGTCGTACGCACATTGACAGAAATACCATTGAGAATACGGCGGCGCAACCTTACTTCGTTGTTAGGTTCGGAAGTAAGATAAGTTTGAATGATTTTGCTTTCTATCGCTTCTGGGATTTCTCCTGTCAGCTTTACGATGTACTTACGTTCTTTAATAGCTTGGCGAGGAATCTCTAATACATCAGAAATTTCTTGCAAAACACGTTCCAATTTTGTTTCAAACTTCTCATGATTATTGATGACACGCAAGCGAGAGTGTCCCGACCACGCATGAATAACCTTCTTATCAAGTTCGCGAGCCAACTCCAATCCTTCGGTTCTTTCTTTGTTTGTAGCGGTGGTATAGAATTGTTCAGCCCCATCGGCAGCACTAACCAAGTGGAGTACTGCATCGTAACGCGACCGTAAAGCTTCAGTATTTGTACCTACCACCGCTGTAATTTCCTCCCAAAGTTCGGGTTTCATGTAGGCAGAAATATCCATTGTTCCTCTATCGCAGACCATTAAAACAGGTTGCTTGATAGTTTCTGCCATGCGTTGGAATCTATCTTCCATTGCAATTTGCATCTCCAATGTAGCTTTTTCGCCTTCATAGAAGAACTGTTTGTTATCGGTAAGATAATCCATACCAGCTTGTAGAAACAAAGTTGGCAATTCTGGAATGATGAACACCTTATATCCAATACTTGAAAAGTGTTCCATTATTTTCACCAATGCGGTTGTTTTACCTGCACATGGACCGCCTGTAAGTACAATTTTCTTCATGTAAAATAAAAAATCCCTTACACTTTTCATGGTGCAAGGGACATTTATAAGGGTTGTTATTTGTTCAATTTACAGAAATTCTCTTGCGAGAATTTGTGTTATTCAGCTGCTGGAGCTTCTTCTGTTGCTGCTGCTTCTTCAGCTGCTACAGGAGCTTCTTCAACTGTTTCAACTTCTTCAGCCTTTGGTTCTGGTTGATTTTCAGCAACAACAGTAACAGGCAACTTAAATTCTACGTCCTTGAAGAAGTGAATAACGGCTTCGAAAGTACCAACCTTCTTGATATCACGCATGGTGATAATCTTGCGGTCAATTTCAATGCCCTTCTTTGCCAATTCTTCAGCAACAATAGCTGTATTTACAGAGCCGTAAGTTACGCCAGTAGCAGAAACTTTAGCTGAGATTACCAATTCTACACCTTCCAATTGAGCAGCACGCTTTTCTGCTTCAGCCTTTTTAGCAGCAATCTTAGCAGCTTGTTGCTTGAGGTTTTCAGCCAATTGCTTCTTTGCAGAAGGAGATGCGATGATACCTTTACCTGTTGGAATGAGATAGTTACGACCATAGCCGCTCTTTACATTTACTATTTCGTTCTTGTAACCAAGACCGATAATATCTTCTCTAAGTATAATTTCCATATCTTTAGCCTCCTTTTTTATTTCATCAAATCGGTTACATATGGAAGCAATGCAATCTGGCGTGCGCGCTTAACAGCTTGTGCCACACGACGTTGATACTTCAAAGATGTTCCAGTAATACGACGTGGAAGGATTTTACCTTGCTCGTTCAAGAACTTTTTGAGGAATTCTCCGTCCTTGTAGTCGATGTACTTAATACCACTCTTCTTAAAACGACAATACTTCTTCTTCTTTGTATCGATAGAAGGTGCTGTCAAATAACGAATTTCTGACTTCTTTTGCTCTGCCATGATTAAGCCTCCTTTTTAGCTGCCCACTTAGCACGACGCTTTTCAGCATAAGCTGCTGAATATTTGTCTTGCTTAACGGTGATGTAACGAATAACTTTCTCGTCACGGCGGAAGCCTGTTTCGAGAGTGTTAATAACTGATGGTTCTGCGTTGAACTCTAACATTGCGTAGAAACCTGATGATTTCTTTTGAATGTTGTAAGCCAATTTTTTGAGTCCCCAAAGCTCTTCGTTCAAGATTTCAGCACCATTATCGGTAAGCAGAGTCTTGAATTTTGCGACCGCTTCCTTCATCTGTTCATCAGATAAAACGGGAGTCAAAATGAAAACGGTTTCGTATTGATTCATACTACGTTATATAAATTATTTATAAATATTATGCATCTCTTTTTGAAATGCGGTGCAAAAGTACTGTTTTTTTATGAAATAGCCAAATCTTTTTAGTACTTTTGCACCTTATGAAGGGATATATCAAATATTTAGGCTTATTTTGTGTGATGGTGGGGCTTATTCTTTTCGTCGTTCATCTATTGGCAAAAGTGCATGGCAATGGTTTGCTTTTCGCTGGATTGACATTGGTTATTGGTGGAACCGTTGCCCATGTTAAACTGCAAAAGCGTGATTTTTAACGTATAATGGTTTAGGTTTTCTTCCACAAAAAAGCCTATTTGCAGCAATGCAAATAGGCTTTTTGGGTTTCATATAAGTTTTTTCACCTTATATATTAGCTTTATTCTTCTTCTGGTACGATGAGTTTGTAGCCCTTACCATGGATATTGATGATTTCAATTTGGTCATCGGCTTTCAAATGTTTGCGCAATTTTGTAATGTAAACGTCCATTGAGCGTGCATTGAAGTAGTTGTCGTCAATCCAAATGGTCTTCAAAGCGTAATCGCGTTGTAGAATTTCGTTTGAATGTGCGCAAAGTAAGGCGAGCAATTCGTTTTCTTTTGTTGTAAGTTTTGTTGCCTTTTCTGGGTCGTTGTCGAGTGTAAGCAATTGCTTTTGTGTATCGAATGCGAAACGACCAATTTGATATAGTGTTGATTCTTTGCTCTTCTTTCCACGTACACGGCGAAGGATAGCTTCAATACGGAATACGAGTTCTTCCATTGAGAAAGGTTTGGTGATGTAGTCGTCTGCACCAATCTTAAATCCTGCCAAAATATCTTCTTTCAATTGCTTTGCTGTCAAGAAAATGATTGGGATTTCAGCGTTGGTCTGACGAATTTCTTGTGCCAATGTAAAGCCGTCTTTCTTTGGCATCATCACATCGAGAACACAGATGTCGTACTTGTTCTTCAAGAATGTTTTGTATCCAATTTCGCCATCTGGGCAAAGGTCAGCTTGATAGTCTTTTGCTTGCAAATATTCACTCAATAGTGTTCCGAGATTCTCATCATCTTCGCACAATAAAATCTTGAAATTTTCTTCCATATCTTTTCTCCTTTTATTAGTTTGTTTCTATTTTATTTGTTTATTTCGTTTGTTCTTTTGCTTGCAAATTAGTCTTTATCGAGCAATACGGGCAGAATGATTGTAAATTTCGTTCCTTTTCCATATTCGCTATCTACTCTAATTTCGCCTTCGTGCAAGTCTACCATGCGTTTAACATAGGCTAATCCTAACCCAAACCCTTTGACATCGTGGCGGTTACCTGTATGTACACGATAGAATTTATCAAAGATTTTCTTCAAGTTATCTTTCTTTATGCCTTGTCCTGTATCGCGTATGGTGAGATAAAGGTGTTCGTTTGTATTCCACGTTTTGAGGTAAACGTTCAATGGTTGGTCTGCTTTGGCGTATTTTACTGCATTGTCCAACAGATTGAAGATGACGTTTTGGAAGTGCATTTCGTCCACATATATCATTGAATCTATGGCAGAAATTTCTGTAAACACCTTACCGCCAGTATGTTCAACACGCAGTGTAAACGAATTTGCAATGGTTTCTACCATTTCGTTAAGGTCTACATATTTCTTTTTAAGCACTGCTTTCTTTTGGTCGTACATACTCATTTGGAGTACTTTCTCTACCAAGAAGCGCAAGCGTTTAGCCTCATCGTTCACTACTCCGCCTAAGTGTTCTATCATTTTTGGCGACTTTGTCAAGCTTGAATCGTTCATCATTTGTGCTGCCAATGATATGCTTGCTATCGGTGTTTTCAGTTCGTGGGTCATATTATTGATAAAGTCGTTCTTTATTTCAGAATATTTCTTTTGTCGGAAGATGATGACAATGGTGAAAATAAAGGTTACCAACAACACGAAAGTGAAGATGATGGACGGAATCATGAAGCGTATACTTGAGAAAATATAGCTATTCATGTCTGGGAAATGCACTTTTACGACGCCCATTCTGTTTGGTGGGTCGTTGCGGAAAAGCACTTGTGAGTAGCTTACTTCATCGTTATTTTCAGCATAATCAGGGCATTTATAAACCACACGTCCGTCTTGTGTTAGCACAGAGAAGTGGTAAGGAATGTTGATACCATTGTTCATCATCTCTGCTTTTAAATCTTGGTCGAGTAGTTTGAAGTTAATTCGCTGATTCAAAGGTTTCTCTGATGCCGAATAAAGTATGTTGTAAACAACTTCTTCTAACAACGCTTTCTGATAAACGTACCGATTGCGCACCACTTCTTGCATCTTTCGCTTCGTGGCAGAAATGGTACTGCTGTCATTGCGGAGTATCATTGCTTTTGGCGTAAGCGACGGATTGTTTTGCAAAAGTTTCGATTGGAATGAAGAATAAGGCTCAACGATGTCTAATTCAGTGTTAGAGGCTTGATGCGTTCCTGCTGTTACCTTCTTTTTTACATCTTCTTTCTTCTCGTTCTTTAATTCATTTTTATTCACGTCCTTCTCTAAAAAACGTAACGTTTCGTTCAACTCCATGTTTCGTGAAGCCTGATAGAGGGCGCGATTTACCGATTCGTCAAACTGCTCCTTCTTCATTTCTGCCATTTCCTCAATGTAATTGAGTTGTAGCAAAAGAAGGGCAAGGAACGAAAGTCCCATGATGACTGCAATTGTCCAAATCGTTTTTTTGTTCATCTTCTTTTTTATTGATTGCAACCAATGTTAAGTTGGTGTGCGTTTTTGTTTGTTTTAACCAAAAGCAAAGTTACTAAAACTATTAATCAATTAACAATTAAAAGTTAATAATATTCATTCTATTTAGCTATATTAACTTAATTGATAAATGTTAATTGATAATTATTAATTAAAACAATTGAAATAACACTTTTGAGCTACTATAAAAGATTTTAAAAACAGAAAAAAATACACTTTCTTTCATTCCTTTATGTGATGTGTTTGCAGCAAAATGTTTACCTTTGCAGCCGTTAAAAAAGAAATAACATGACAAAGACAAAACGTAAGAAGAGTAATCATAAAGGCTTAAAAGTGGCAGGTGTTGTAGCCCTATTGGGGGGTATCATCGCTTATTTCTTTCTATTTTCTTCCATGTCAAAGACGGGTGAGAAAGAATATGTTTTTATTGACAACGACGATAACATTGATTCGGTTTATACAAAGTTGGAACATGTTTCAACAAAACATAGTTTGTGGACTTTCAAGCAGTTAGCAAAAGTTCTCGCTTACAAAAAGCATATCCGTTCAGGACGATATGCTGTGGGAAGTTCGGGCGCATTACAAACATTCAGAAACTTCCGCAACGGTAGTCAAGCCCCTGTAACGCTGACGATTAGGTCGGTTAGAACGTTGGGCGATTTGGCTGACGATATTTGTAAGAAGCTTATTTTCTCGCACAAAGACTTTATGAATGCAGTAACTTCGCCTGAAGTTTGTAAGAAATATGGCTATACGCCTGAAACCATTATTGGCATGTTTATCCCTAACACCTACGACTTTTATTGGGACACTTCCGTTGATGAATTTCTTGAAAAGATGAGCAAAGAGGACAAGAAATTTTGGTCGTTCGAACGCACACAAAAGGCTGAGAGCAATGGATTTAGCAAGGAAGAGGTCATGACATTGGCAAGTATTGTTGATGAAGAAACCGATAACGAGGGCGAAATGCCTAAAATTGCTGGTATGTACATCAATCGTTTACATAGAAATATGGCTTTACAAGCCGACCCAACCGTGAAGTTTGCGTTAGGAAAGTTTGAAGCCCACCGCATTTATGTGAAGTGGTTGAGCTATGACAGTCCATACAATACCTATAAATATAAAGGATTACCTCCTGGTCCGATTCGTATTCCATGCGTGGCAGCCATTGAAGCGGTGCTAAATTATGTACACCATAATTATATATATATGTGCGCAAAAGAGGATTTCAGCGGCACACACAATTTCGCAGAGACTTACGAAGAGCATAATATCAACGCTCAAAAATACGCTAAGGCCTTAACCGAGCGTGGCATAGAGTAAATATAAACGCAAAAAATGTAGGAAGTAAGTACTGTTTTGCGAAAAATTAATTTTGTAGGGGCGTGATTTTTTCGCAAACTCAACAACTCGTATCACGTTCCTTTAAGTTTAAAGGTTTATAAATCAAAAACTTGCTCATGAGGAACGTGATGAATCACGCCCCTACAACATTCCCCATTAAGAAATGTAGGAAGTAAGTACTATTTTTGCGAAAAATTAATTTTGTAGGGGCGTGATTTATCACGTTCCTCCGTAAGTTTAAGGCTTTATAAATCAAAAACTTGCTCATGAGGAACGTGATGAATCACGCCCCTACAAC
>QWBY01000015.1_pt1 | contig 129499 bp, 132 predicted proteins | sample 1972471 | NCBI WGS metagenome assembly QWBY01 (sample SAMN09866722, study PRJNA288562) | Human gut metagenome isolate term6_stool, whole genome shotgun sequencing...
TAAAACACAAAATGGCATTATTTTCACTCCACTTGAAGTGATAGCTTTTTTCATTTTTTCACCAGTTTGATTATCAACTTTTTTTAAAGCCATTTTAAAGACAACAACATCAAAAAATAGATATCCCACGAAAATTATCGCACAAAATAGATGAATAATTCTAGCGTATTCATATACTCCCATCATTTCTCCTAAATTTTAAGTTAAAGTCAAAATTATAATAAACTTTTATAAATGTTTTATCTATAAATTCCACAAATTTTTCTAATTTTTTGCATATTTTTTTCTGCTACGGCTTTTGCTTTTTTTGCCCCATCATCTAAAATTTCAAAAACTTCATCTTTATGGTTCATAAAATAGTCAAATTTCTCTCTTGCATCTTTAAAATAGTCCCAAATGACTTCATTTAGATACATTTTAAAGTGCCCATAACCCTCGCCACCTTTTTCATATCTTTTTTGCAAGGCAAGTTTTTCATCTTCATTTAAAAACAGCTCAGCAATTTTATAAACATTGCAATCTCTCCACTCTTTTGGCTCTTCTAAGGCAGTACTATCAGTTACGATGCTTGAAATTTGCTTTTTTAAGGTTTTGGCATCGCTAAAAATATCAATTGTATTTTTATAGCTTTTACTCATTTTAGCCCCATCAGTGCCTGGAACTGTGGCTAAGTTTTCTTCAACTTTTGCTTGTGGCAATGTAAAAATCTCACCGTGAGCGTTGTTAAATTTAAGAGCTATATCTCTTGCTATTTCAACATGTTGAATCTGATCTTTTCCAACTGGTACAAAATCAGCACTATAGAGTAAAATATCGGCTGCCATTAAAACAGGATAACTAAAGAGATCATGTTTTGTATCAAAGCCTTTTGCAATCTTATCTTTATATGCATGAGAGCGCTCAAGCAGTCCCATCGGTGTATAAGCGCTTAATATCCAGTAAAGTTCAAGCACCTCTTTTACATCACTTTGAACCCAAAATATGCTTTTTTTAGGATCAATCCCAAGAGCTAAAAAAGCACACGCTGCTTCGTAAGTGTTATCGCTAAGTTTGTGTGCATCGCTTACACTTGTCATTGCGTGGTAATTTGCGATAAACATAAACATCTTGCTATCGCCTAAATTTTGCTTTTCTACCATCGGTTTTATACTTGCGAAATAGTTGCCTAAATGAAGTTTTCCTGATGGTTGAAGTCCGGTTAGTGTTATCAAATTTTATCCTTTATTAATTCTTTAATTTTTATAGCTACCATTTTTGGGGATCTGCCACTTACATCCACTATCAAATCAGCCACTTTTTCATACTCATCTTCTCTTTTATCAAAAAGCTTTTTTGCCTCATTTAAGTCTTTAAGAAGTGGTCTTTTGGCTAGTTTTTTTGTAGCATTTGGAGAGTTTTTTATCCTATTTATTATGCCCTCAAAGTCTGATTTTAGGTAGATAATAGTTCCAAGTTTCTTTAAATTTGGCACTTTGTAAAATCCCCCGCCTGTTGAGATAATGGCATTATCAACATTTTTTTCTATAAATTTAGCCAATTTTTTCTCTATTTTTCTAAACTCATCTTCGCCATGTTTTGCAAAAATTTCTTTTATTTTTAAGTTATACGCACTCTCTATCAAATCATCAGAGTCTAGTGGAAAAAGTCCAGTTTCTTTGTATAGCGCTCTTGCTATAGTGCCCTTGCCAACGCCCATAAAACCGATTAAAACAATATTATTTTTTTTCTTCATCGTTTTCATCTTTGTTTTTGCTTCTTGGGATTAATACAAGTGGAACGCCAGTTAAATCAAAATTTTCTCTAATTTTATTCATTAGATATCTTTTATAACTAAAATGAAGTGAGCGTGGACGGTTCATTATAAGTGCTATTTTTGGTGGATTAAACCCAAACTGAACGGCGTAGTAAATTTTTACAATTTTGCCTTTATCATGTGGAATTGGGTGGTTTATAGTAGCTTCTTTTATGACTTCATTTAGGCGAGATGTTTTAAGTTTTTTTGTAAAATTTGCATAAATTTCAAGTATTAAATCATAAATTTTATGAACTCTTTTTCCTTGTAGCGCTGAAACGCTAATAATTGGAGCATAACTTAAAAATTTAAATTTATCTCTTATTAGTAGTGAAATTTGATCAAAGTCTTTTTCTCCTTTGTTTTCCCATTTATTTAAAACAATTATTACGCCAAGTTCAAATTTAGCCGCAAGTCCGGCTATTCTTTCATCAAGCTCTGTTAAATCTTCACTACTATCTAAAACCAATAAAGCAATATCTGAGTTTTCTAGAATTTGCTCAGTTCTATTTAATGCGAATTTTTCAATTCCCTCAATTTTACCGCGTCTTCTAATGCCAGCAGTATCAACAAACTCAATAGTTTTATCACTGTAAACAAATGCTTCATTAACAGGATCTATCGTAGTTCCTGCAACACTACTTACAACACTTCTTTCATCTTTAACCAAAGCATTTAAAAGGCTTGATTTTCCAACATTTACACGACCAATTATGCCAACTTTTATATTTTTATCATTTTCTACAAACTCACCATCATCATCAAAATTTTCTAAAAAATCTTCCAAAAATTCTGTTTCATCTGGTTTTAAATTATCTTTTAAAAGTGGATAAATAGCATCTTTTAGTTCTTCAATGCCTGTATTGTGACTAACTGAGATAGCAAAACTATCCTTTATTCCAAACTCTTTAAACTCAAAACTTCTTTTTTCATCATTTCTGCTATCGATTTTATTGATTATTAAAAAAATAGGAATTTTAAGTCGCATAAGAGAATAGACTATTTTTTTATCTTCATCTTGAGGCATCATTTTGCCATCTACCATAAATAAAATTATATCAGCTTCTTTTGCCTCTTTTAGGGTTTTTTCTCTTATGTTTTTAAAAAGTTCTGAGCTTTCATCAAGTCCGCCACTATCGATTAAAAAGCAAGTTTTATCATAAATTTCAATCTCAGTTTTATTTGTATCTCTTGTGGTTCCACTAACATCGCTTGTAATGGCAATTCTTTGTCTTGCAAGACGATTAAAAAGTGAGCTTTTTCCAACATTTGGACGGCCAATAATCATTATTTTTTGCAAAAATTAATCCTTAATCTATTTTTAAATTTCATTATACTGCAAATTCGCCTAAATTTAGCTAAATTTTATTTAGTGCAATTGGTAAAATTTGATAAAAAAGCTTTTTTCCAAACTCTCCATCTTTTTGCAAAAGCCAGTTTGCACTATATAAATTTAACTCATTTTTTAAAATTTCTTGACAAATTTGCTTGAAATCATCTTCTTTTTTATCTTTAAATTTATAACAAAACAGGTCTAAATAAAAATCAAAAGAGCCTAAAAACTCAGGTCTATTATCGTATGTTAAAATTTCCAAACCATTTCTTAGTGGTGCTTTAAAAGGTACAAATCCACTTTTATAAAGAGCGGCTTTTAAGATAGTTTTAGATAAATTTTTAGCCTCGCTTTGTGATAGGCTGCTAAAATAAACTGGATTGTCGATGTAGCTTTCAAGCATTTGTTTAAAGATAAAATTTAATGTATCGTAAAAAAGTCTATCTTGTTCAAAAAGAATTTGTTTTTTTTGCCAAGTTTTTAAAAACGATCCTACATAAAAAGTATTATAAAAATAAACTTCTAAAAGTTCTTTATCTTTGCTATTGTAAATTTCAAAAATAACTTGTCTTCTTTTTTCTTTACTTGTATCTTCTAGGAGATTTTCTGCTGTTTGAAATGAGTTTTTTTGTAAAATTTCATAAAGTAGATTTTTATAAATTTGTATTGCGACTTGACCTTTTTGTCTTTTTAAAGTAGCTGGAGAATATGCGTTAATATAGTTTTTCATAAACAAATTCCAAACTTTGTTTGTTATATTTTTTATATCATTGTTTTTTACATCAAGCTTTTTAAAAATTAAATTTTGTATTTTTTCCCAAAGACCTATTAAATTTGAAAAATACATAACAATTTCAGCATTTTTTAAATCATAATCTTGAAAATATTTTTCATAATTTAGTAAAAATTCATCTTTATTTTCTTTTAAGTCTGAGTTTATATTGCTATAAATAAAATCAAAAATTTCATTAATTTTTTCACTGTTTAGCGTAAAATCATAATTAAAATTTAATGAATATGTATCTTTTATAGTTAGGCTTAAATTAATATATAATGGATCTTTTTCATAAGTGCTTAATTTTTCTTTAATTTGATCTTTAAATTTTAGTGAATCTCTAGAGTCATTCTTTAATATATTTTTTTTATCTTTTTTTGGACTTAAATTTATAAAAATAAATATAATTGTTAAAATAACTAGCGTTACAATAGCACTTATGATAAAAAATTGTTTTTGATTGAAAATTTCTTTGTCATCACTTAAACTAAGTGCGGCTGAGTAAAGTATTACAAAGCTCATGCAAAAAATAGCAAAAATTTTAATAAGTTTTAGTATTGTATTTTTTATTTTTTTTTCATCCATAAATTTGCCTTTAAGTGTTTTTATTAAATTAGCCGTTAAGCAAGATTATACTAAAATAGTACTTATGAAAGAGAGAGTTTTATGAACAAAAGGTTTTTGATAAGAAATTTAGGTGTTTATTATATGCTTTTAGCCTCATTTTATTTCGCACTTACGGGAGCTTTTGCTAAGGCTTTGGGAGGTGGGATGAGCTCAGTTGAAATTTCATTTTTTAGAAATGTTGTAGGGTTATTCATAATTCTTTGGGCTATTTTTAAATACGGACATAACTCCAAAGGTGGAGCTTTGTTTTTGCTTTTTATGCGTGGATTTGTAGGTATAATTGCGATGATGGCATTTTTTTACAACATTGCTAATATGGGCTTAGCTGAAGCTTTTACATTTGCTAAAACTTCAGCTATGTTTTTAGGACTATTTGGAGCTATATTTTTAAAAGAAAAGCTTGGATTTTGGGCTTGGTTTGGTATACTTATTGGATTTTTGGGGATAGTTTTTATAATGCAGCCAAATTTAGGTTTTACAAAAAACCATTTTATGGGACTTTTAAATGGTTTTTTAGCAGCAGTTGCTTATATGAGCGTGCATGAATTAAGAAAAGCTTATGATACGAAAATAATAGTTTTATCTTTTATGCTTTCAGGAACTTTGGTTCCACTTTTTTGTATGGTTGCATCTGAGTTTTTTACAGTGCCTATTTATCTTGATTTTTTATTTGCAAAATTTATAATGCCAACACCTAAAATGTGGATTTTTATAATCTTAATGGGAGTTTTTGGACTTTTATTTCAAACTTATATGACAAAGGCGTATGCTGCTTCAAGACACGCTGGAACAGTGGCTGCTGTTGCATACTCAGATATAATTTTTACTTTAATAATCGGAATTATTATGGGTGATAGTTTGCCAAATTTAATGGCTGGTTTTGGTATAATTTTAGTTATAGTTAGTGGCGTTATAGTCGCCATGCAAAAATAAAGGAAAAAGATGATTTTAATAGCAGGACCGTGTGTAATTGAAAGTAGGGATTTGATATTTAAAGTTGCCAATAAACTTGTTAAATTTAATGAAGATAAAAGGCTTGATTTTTATTTTAAAAGTAGTTTTGATAAGGCAAATAGAACGAGCATTAAAAGCTTTAGAGGTCCAGGACTTGAAGAGGGACTTAAAATTTTAAGTGAAGTTAAAAGCAAGTTTGGTTTTAAAATTTTAACAGATATTCATGAAAGTTATCAAGCAAAACCAGTAAGTGAAGTAGCTGATGTTTTGCAAATCCCAGCATTTTTATGTCGCCAAACAGATTTATTAGTTGCAGCTGCAAAAACAAAAGCTATTGTAAATATCAAAAAAGGACAATTTTTAGCACCAGATCAGATGAAGCATAGTGTTAAAAAAGTTCTTGAAACTCGTGGAGTTGATGAAAGTGGTTTTGAAGTGGCTAAAAACAATGGTGTTTGGCTTTGTGAAAGGGGTAGCACTTTTGGCTATGGAAATTTAGTTGTAGATATGAGAAGCTTGCCGATAATGAGAGAATTTGCCCCAGTAATTTTTGATGCAACTCATAGCGTGCAAATGCCTGGAGGACTTGATGGAAAAAGTGGTGGTGATGCTAGATTTGTCCCATATCTTGCAAGAGCTGCGGCGGCTGTTGGCGTGGATGGATTTTTTTATGAAACACATTTAAATCCTTGCGAAGCACTTTGTGATGGACCTAATATGCTAAATTTAAAAGAGCTTGAAAAAGTTGTAGATGATACTCTCAGAATTATAGAAATTATAGGATGAAATTTTATGCAGTGTAATACTCAAAGAATTAGCGAAGATAAAATAAGACAACAAGCTGGCATTTTACTTGATTTTAGAGATAATGAGATTGCAAAAAGTGGCGTTGGACAAATTACTACTTTTAACATGCTTGGATTTAGCGGGATTAATGACAAACCAGATGGTTGGTATTTTCCATATCAAAAGAGCGAAACTGCTATCATTTTAGAAACAAAAGCTTATGAGCCAAACTCAAATTTGAGTTCAAATTTGCCACAACTCCAAAAATATATACAAATAACACAACAAAAATACGCACAAGTCATAGGTATTTTGTACGACGGAAGTGAAGCGATAATTTATAAAAATGATAAATTTTATCGTCAAGATGACGAACTTTTTAAAAAAGATTATTATCTTAAACTTTTTTCACAAAGTAGCATAGATAAGCCTAAAATTTACTCTTGTACTAAATCTATAAACGATAATTTGCATTCAAATTTTGGTATAAACAATCTAAAACACAGAATGATTTTTACTGCTTGTGCCTTGGTTGCTGATAGAAAGGGTGCAAATTTAAAAGGGTTAAAAGGACGTGATTTTGAGACTTTAAGAAGTGAAATTATTAAAACTCTTGAAAGCTCATATAGTTTGCAAAAAGCTTTAAATTTAAAACTTGACATTATTAAAGAGCAATTTAAACTAATAAGTTTTAATTATACCAAAAACCAAAAATCCATAGATGATTTTATCGAAGATGTTGTAGCAATTTCTGGATATATACAATCCCAAAATTGGAACGGCGAAGATGTAATGGGAATTTTCTTTAATGAATTTACTCGTTATAAAGGCAAAAGTGAAGCCGGTCAAGTTTTTACACCAGATCATATTACAAGTCTTATGTACCGTATAGCAAATGTAAGCTATAAAGATAAAGTCCTAGATGCTTGTTGTGGAAGCGGGGCATTTTTAGTAAAAGCTATGAATAATATGATAAATGAAATAGGTGGTATTATAAATGAAAGCGAAGCAGAAAAAATTAAAAACGAACGACTTTTTGGTATTGAGTTTGATAAGGAACTTTTTTCATTAGCTTGTGCGAATATGCTAATCCACAAAGATGGAAAAACAAATTTAACACACGATGATAGCAGAAAAGAAGAAGCTTGCAAGTGGATAAAATCTAAAAAAATCACAAAAGTTTTAATGAACCCGCCTTTTGAGAATAAATTTGGTTGTCTTACAATAGTTAAAAACGTCCTTGATAGTGTGGAAAGTGGCGCAACTTGTGCATTCATCTTGCCAAGCAATAAACTTGAAGTGGGTAGAAATCAAGTCCTAAAATGGTTAAAATGCCACTCGCTTTTAAAAATCATAAAACTTCCAAAAGAAATTTTTGCAAGAGCAAAAGGTGCGAATGAAACTTCGATTTTCATATTTAAAACTGATGAGCCACAAGGAAGTAAAGAAATTTTTGGTTGCTATATCAAAGACGATGGGCTTGAAACAGTTAAAAATAAAGGTCGTCATGACTTAAAAGGTAAATGGCAGAGCATTGAAGATTATTGGGTTGATGTGATTTATAAACAAAGTGGCGATGAGAGTTGCCAGTGGATAAAACCAAGTGAGAGTTTGCAATACAAAATGCCTGAGCCAAAGGTAGAAATCACCGAACAAGATTTTAAAAAAGTTGTACTTGATTATATGCTTTTTGAAAATGGCATTGATAAAAAAGAGTTTGAAAAAACAATTTTAGAAAATGTGCTTTATAAAAGTGATATAAATTTAGATGATAATGAGATAAAAATTAAGGTTTAAGCGTGGAGTTTTCTAAATTTAGAGTAGATGACATTTTTGATATAAAGTGTTCAAAATATCATAATCCAAAAAATTATAAAAAAGGCAATATTCCGTATGTTGCAAGAACAACATTTAATAATGGCGTTATAGATGTAATTTCAACAGATGAAAGGTTATATGAGGCTAATTGCATAATAATAGGCGCCGAATCAGCAAGAGCTTTTTATCAAAAAAATCCATTTATAACTGGAAATAAAATTTATAGACTATATTTAAAGGAAAAATTTACAATTAAATTAAATGAAAAAATAGCTTTGTATTTTTGTGTTTTGCTAAATAAAGTAGGTTTAAAATATGACTATACAAATGCTTTTATTTCAAGTAGAGTAAAAAATGAAATTTTAGAGTTGCCTATCAAAAATAATATTATTGATTTTAAATTTATGGAAAATTATATAAAAAATATAGAGTTTAAAATGCAAGAGCTTGTAAATGCCTACAAAATGGTTGTTGCGAGAGAGAGAGAGATCGCTGCGCGACCTTAATAATACAATACTTCCAAATTCATATTTATCAAATTTTATTAATGAGGCTATTATGCAGATAGCTTCTCATCTTTTTAATAAATTAAACTGTGAGTGGGGTGAGTTTAAGATAACTGATTTGTTTAATTATGAGCGTGGAAGTAGGCTTATAAAAAGTAATCGAAAAAGTGGAAAATATCCATTTGTTACAGCTGGTGAGATAAATTTAGGTGTGAAAGAATTTATAAGTTGCGATAAGCAAAAAATTTTTAATAATGCAATCACAATTGATATGTTTTGTAATGCATTTGTTCATATTTACGATTTTTGTTGCGATGATAACGTTCTTGTTTTAAAATCAAAAACTAAAATTGATAAAGAAACTATGCAGTTTATCTGTACTATTATAAATAAAGATAAATTTAAATTTGGATATGAAAAACAATATAGACAAAACACATTGGATAAACATACTATATTATTGCCTATTGATAAATTTAAAAAGCCAAATTTTGATTTAATGTCAAATTTTATCAAAGAAATACAAAAATCACACACTCAAAAACTAATAAATTATTACAAATTTTTAGCCTCAATTGGAGGGGGGGGAATTCTGCCTTAAAAAATACTTAGAATTTGAAAATTTAGAGTTTAAAGAGTTTAAAATAGGGGATTTATTTGAAGTTAAATCGAATCCACAGTTAAATAAAAATAGTTTTAATTTCAACAAAAACGGCAAATATCCATATTTTACTCGCACTGTGTTTAATAACGGCTTTTTGGGTTATGTGGATTATTTTGATGAAAAACATAAAATAAAAGGCAATTCTATTGCTGTTGGAATGATTGCAATGCAATTTTTTTATATGCAAAAAGATTTTTATGCAGGACAATTTACAAAAACAATTTTTCCTAAATTTGATAATTTTGACAAAAAAATAGCTTTGTATTTTGTTTCTATTTTCAATACAAATAAAGTAAAATTTTTAGATGGTTTTAATGTTAAAAATTTTGAAAATAAATTTTTAAACGCTAAAATTTCGCTTCCCGTTAGAAAAAACGGCGAGATTGATTTTGAATTTGTGAAAAACTATATTTATGCAATACAAAGAAATAGTAAAAATATTATTTTAATCACTAAATACCAGAATTCTATTTGAAAAATTAAATATGGTTACTTTTACAAATAGATTCAAAGCAATTAGTAATCAAAATTCAAATAAATTTTTGGATAAATTTTGCAAATTCAAGCGATAAATTCAACTAAATTTATCAAAAAATTAGCTAAAATTTACTTTTTATTTTTTAATTTAGGGAAATTTGTGAAAAATAAAGGATTATTTTTTGTCATTATAGGTGCTTTATTTGAATGTGCGTGGGTTTATGGTCTTAAATTTGCACATACAAATTTGCATTATATTTTAACTGTTTTTGTTGTTTTTGCAAGTACATTTTTCTTCATTCAGTCATTCAAACATCTTCCTACAAGTCTTGCATATATTCTTTATGTAGGACTTGGAACACTTTTTGTTGTTGTGGCTGAGATAATTGCGACAAAAAATTTTGATATTATTAGAACTCTTTGTATAATTACGCTTTTAATCGGCATTTTTGGCTTAAATAAAGAAAATGGCAAGGAAAATAAAAATGCATAGTTTTGCTCTTTTAATTTCTGGTGCTTTGGAAATTTTTGGTATTTTTCTAAATTCTAGGTTTCCAAAATTTAGAGGATATAGAAAATATATAGTTTTTAGTGTAATTATGGCAAATTTCGGTCTTTCGCTTCTTTTTTTAAGATTTGCTATGAAAGCAATGCCAATGAGTGTAGCTTATGCTATCTGGACGGCAATTGGAGCAATAGGGGCAGTAGGAATTGGCATAGTTTTTGATAATGAGAAATTTAGTTTTAAAAAAGCTTTTTATTTAGCTTTAATAGTATTTAGTGTTATAATGCTAAAAATTTTATAAAAAAGGAAAAAAATGAAAATCATAGAGGGAAAACTCAGCATTGATGATAGTAAAAAAGTTGCAATCATTAGCTCAAGATTTAATCATATTATAACCGATAGATTGGTTGAGGGGGCAAAAGATGCCTTTTTAAGACATGGTGGAAAAGATGAAAATTTAAGCCTTATTTTAGTTCCAGGAGCTTTTGAGATACCATTTGCATTGCAAAAAGTATTAGAAAGTAAAAAATTTGACGCAGTTTGTTGTGTTGGAGCGGTAATTAGAGGTTCTACTCCTCATTTTGATTATGTAAGTGCAGAAACTACAAAAGGTATTGCAAATGTTACTTTAAAATATAATATGCCTGTAACCTTTGGAGTGCTTACAACAGACACAATAGAACAAGCCATTGAAAGAGCTGGAAGCAAAGCTGGAAATAAAGGCTTTGAAGCTATGAGTGGACTAATAGAACTTCTTAGTTTGTATGAAAATTTAGGAGAGTAAATGGCTACAAGACACCAAGTAAGACAAGCTGTTGTATCGCTTCTTTATGCAAGAGATATAAATGGTGAAAATGATGAGTTTAAAAATGAGTTTTTAGAGAGTAAAAAGATAAGAAATAAACAAAAAATTTTTACTGAAGAATTGATAAGTGGAATTTTGTCAAATTTAAATACTCTTGATGATGCTTTAAATGAGCATTTGAATGAGTATAAAATGAATGAAATAGGCGAAGTTGAAAGAGCTATTTTAAGACTTGGAGCTTATGAAATTAAATTTAGTGATATTGATAAAGCAGTTGCTATAAATGAAGCGATTGAACTTGCAAAAGAGATGGGAAGTGATACCTCGCCAAAATTTGTAAACGGAGTTTTGGATAAAGTAGATAAATGAGAGCTTTAGCCTTTATTTTTATTTTTGCTAATTTTGTTTTTAGTAGTGAGATATCAGCTACTTATAATGTTAAATTTGGAATATTTGGCAAAGTAGGAGAAGCAAAAACAAAACTTATAAAATATGAAAATAACGCCACTTATGAAATTTATATGGATGCTAAAACAACTGGACTTGCAAATAGTTTAAGTGGTGATAGAAGAGAATATTTTTATAGTTATGGAACTATTTATAAAAATTATTTAATCCCTAAATTTTACACACAAGAAACTAGGCGAAATAAAAAAGGTAAGCAAATAATAAGCAAGAAAAATTATGAATTTGACGAGTTTGGTAAAAAGATCAAATTTGTAAGGTATAAAGGCGATGATAAGAGCCTAGAAAAAACAGATGAAAGTATTTTGGATTACTACTCGCAAAATGATTTGCTGACTTTGTTTTTTAATTTTTCAAAAATAAAAACTACTCATTTGCACTTTGCCTTAGCTGTAGCTGGAGCAAAAGACAAAGATGGATTAATTGAGATTAAAATTCCACAAGACAAGGAAAAATCACGCCTTCAAAAAGAGCTAGATACTAAATATCAACCTTATATTGTTTTTATAAATCAAAAGATTTTTTCATCAAAAAGAGGTGAGCTTCATCTTGCTTTGGATGAAAATGGGTATGCGACAAAAGCCATTTTAAAAGATGTTATTTTATTTGGTGATATCGTAGGAGAGTTAAAAGAGTTAAATTTTAGATGATTTTAGAATTTAAGCAATATATCAGAAATTAATAGATATAATTATAATCTTATTTTTTTGGATAGATGGGTGAGTGGTCGAAACCACACCCCTGCTAAGGGTGCAGCTCATAACCTGGGCTCGAGGGTTCAAATCCCTCTCTGTCCGCCATTTAGTCCCTATTTTAGGGCATTTATAAAGATTTAAACACATATAAAAAAACCCTTTGCGTATCGTTTAGTAAATTTGAATTTCTCTATTAAAATCTTTTAAGTTTGAATTAAGATAATTCACATAAACATCATAAATCATTTTAGGATTTGAATGACCTAATAATTTAGCAAGTTCAACAGGTGTAACAATATTTTGATAAAGCATATTTGTAGCATAAGTATGACGCATATTATAAAGTCTACGATAATCTATATTAAGAGCTTTTAAAGTAGGTTTCCAAAATCTTTTAGTAAATACCTGTGTATCTCTATAGGGTTCATTATATTGAGTTTGTAAAAGATAAATATTATTTTGATAATTTTGCATATAAGATTTTAAACTATCATAAAGTAAATTTATAATTGGTATTGTTCTAATAGAATAAATTGTTTTAGGTGAATTTTCGCCAAATCTTGACCTAGTTGAGTTAATATGAATAACTTTATTTTTTAAATCAACTTCATTAAATTTTAAAGATAATATCTCACCTGTTCGCATACCAGTATAAAAACCTATTTTTAAAAATAATTGATATTTATCATTAAATTTAGTTGAATATCTTAAAATTTTAATTACTTCATCATTTGAAAAAGGTTCTATTCTTGGCGTTTTATGATGAAGTTTTTTAATGAAAATTATAGGATTTTTATTAATTTCTTCATCTTCTAAAGCAAGTTGAAAAATTAAAGATAAAGAATTTAAATAATGCTTTTTACTCTTATTGCTTACATCATCAATATCATTAAGCCAAAGTTTAATTAAACTAGGTTTAATATCTTTAATAGGCATATCTTTAAAAAAAGATAATCTATTTTTAACAATACCTTTATTTTTTTCAAAAGTAGAATTTTTCCAATAATCTTTACCTAATTTTAAATATAAATCAGAATAATAACTAAATTTCATTTTTAAAAATCCAAAAACATTTTTTCTTGTTCGATAAAATCATAATAAAGCTCATCAAAATTATTAAGATTATGTTCTTCATCATTTTTTGTAAAATTATTTAAACCACGTTTTAATAATTCATTTTCTAAAATAGCTAATCTTAAAGGATTATTAAAATCACTTTGTGGATTTGTAGCATAAAAATACTCTTGTGTTAATTCAAAATCACTCATAGTATAGTAATTTTTATCTTTGAAATTATCATATCTGTGATAGTGTTGTAATTCTTTTTGACTCATTGCCATATTTCTATTTATAGCCTTATGATAAATCTTATCTTTTTTGTTTGGTTTAGTTGGCTTAGGTCTTTGTCTTTGATAATTTTTAGACTGATTTATATATTCAGCTTTTAATTTTCCGAATTTATAATAAAGTAAATGCCCTTTTTCATAGATAAGTTCTTCAAAAGTTTGGGGTATGGATATAAATATATAATCTTTTTCAAAACTCCACTCAATAACACAATCTTCATCAAGCTTTAAATAACTAAGTGTACTAAAATCTCTTAAACCTCTAATAAAATTAATTTTTCTATAAACCCAAAGAGGTATGGGAGTTCTTGAAGTTAAAATACGCCTTACTTTATACTTTACATACCAAGAACTAAGATAATCTAATTCTTCATCTTTTGCTAAATTTAAAAATGTTTTTGTAATATATTTCATAACATAGCCTGTAGGATTGTGTAAGCTCCATTGAAAGCCGTTTATTTCTCCATTTTTGATTTGTTCTGAAGTTAAAGAATTTTGTTTTAAATTTTGTGGAGCATTAAAAATATCTTTATAGATTTGAAAAAGATAATCTATTGTATGTTTTGGAGCATAAAATAAGCAGTGAATATGAGGAACACCGTCTTTTTTATGTGGTTCAAATACTCTTATGTAATATCTGTCAACACCTTTAAATTTAGATGAAAAACGAGAATTAAAAAGATTAAATTGATAATTTAATATATGAACCAAATCTTTTATGGTTAAAAAAGGCTTATTAATAGTATTATTTTCTTTATAATAATAAGGAATATAGCGTAAATCTTTAGGCTTAAAACGACTAAAATCACCTTTTAAAGCATCTCTAAAACAACCATTTAAAGTAACAGTTAAAAAAATAGGAATATAACCGTTATCACGGCTTATATTTGAAATAGTATTAACTCTATTTGTAATTTCACTATAATACTTCTTTGATAGATTTGCACTCATAGAAATATCAAGTAAAGTTCTAAACTCTCCGCTTGAATTTAAAAAGGAATTAGATTTTAAAAATTCTTTTTGTTTTTCTAGTTTATTTTGAGCGTATAAAATGTCAATTTTTGAAATACCATAAAAAATTTTCATTTTAATCCTTAAAACTTTGAGTTTTTTATTAAATTGACAAGAAGTCCCACGCCACGCCTGGCGGCGTGTCGTGTGACTTTAGAAAAAACAGTCAATTTTTGCATTATAAAACCTCTATTGTAAGAGTTAAAACACTATTTACAGACTTATCATAAGTAGTTGAAAAAATATATTTTAAAAGCCAAATATCTTTTAAAATAGGAATACCACTACTAGCCTTAAACGTAGTTTCTTTATTAATTCCGCCTAAAACCAACAACTCACCATACTTTAAATGATATGAACTTTTAATATATTTTTTAGAAGTTGTAGGAGTATTATTATTTTGATTTAAAATATCTTCTATAGTAAGCTCTAAATCAAAATCAACACCATTTTTTAATATAGTTGGAGTAATATTTATTTTTAGACCTACATCTTTATAATCATATCTAACTTGAGTTGAAGTGCCTGAATTTTCAAATTTAGAATCACTTACCATATAGGGAATGTTCTCAACACTATAAAAATTTACACTAGTTTTATTTTTTGCAGTTAAAAAAGGACTAGATTTAATTTTTGTAATTCCATTATTTTGAAGTAAAGATAAAACACCATAAAAATCATTTTGTTTAGAGGTTATAATATTTGTTTCGCTCATAAAAGGCATTGTGATAAGATTTATATAATACTTAAAATCACCCCGTTCAATTCCTCTTAATAAAGAGTTTAGATTTGTTCCAATAGTCTTTACATCATTTAAATTAGTTTCAGTAATAGTAAGTTTAAATGTAACTTGTTTTGGAGTTTTATCAATATTTTTAACTGCAATTAGAACATCTTTATAAGTTTCTTTATCGCTATAAAAAGCAACTGAATTATCAGTCATAAAATAAGTTGATGAAATTTGCTTAATCTCTAAAAGATTTTTAACATCTTCATATATGTTATTATCAAAATTAATATAACGCATTGCCTCATCTTGATTATTAGATGAATTTTCATCATCTGTTTTTATTAAATCAACATAATAAAAATCACCTCTATTAACTAAAATATAGCCTTTTGATGAAACAATATCTTTAAACATTTCAATACTTATTTTTTCTTTATCATCATAAGAAAAAAGAAAAAAATCATTATTCATAACTTCATCTGAAAGTAAAATTTTAATTTTATTTTGAGAAGCCGTATAATTTGCAAATTCTCTTAAGCTTGATTTGATTTCAATACTTAAACAACTACTTAATACCACCAATACTAAAAATACTACTTTTTTCATCATCGTCCAGCCTTTTTTCTTTGAAATTTAAAAATACATCCGAAGTAAATATAAAAAAATATATAAACTCACCACTTATTAATTCTTTATAATCATAAAAATATAAAGAACTATCACTAATTATCATTTTTAATAAATTTTCAGGAATATAACTATTAGCTTCAATTATGAAACATTTTTTATCAAAACATTTAGCATTGTAAGGATAAAGTTGAGATATTCCAAAAGGAAGTTTTAAAGGTAAATTTGTTGAATTTAAATCTTTTGAAATAACTAAATTTTGTTTTGATAAATCTTGTTTTATAGTTTCTTTTTCATCACTCATAAAAGATTTTTTAAAAAGAAAAAATAAAAATATAAAAAGAACTATAAAAAGAAAAGAAATTAAAAAATAATATTTTATATAGCTTTTATGAGTTGTTTTATTTCCACTATGGTATAAAGAATAGATTTCAGGATTAAATTTTAAACTTATTCCACCACCTGGAACAATATCCCTTTTATTATACATAGTAGGAGAATTAAACAAAGCATATTTAAAACGATTACCAAATAATCTATTAGAGCCATCTATAGCCTTATAAAAAAACTCTGCTATCTTTTTATATTTTGTATCAACAAGTGATAAATTTTGAGTTATAAGCCAAATATCTTGATACATATGTCTATGATATGTAAGCCACCAAATTATTACTTTATCATTCTTTTCATGAAAAATATTAGAATGGCATTCATCAATAACGAATAAAACATTATATAAATTTAACTCTTTTGCTTTTTCATTTAATTCATCATCAGTTGCCTTATCTAAATATAAATTATGTAAATCAGTCAAACCATCATATAAAACATCTAAATCAAGTGGCTTTATAATTTCACTTTTTGTAAAATTAAATTCATTTATATTTGTATAGGCATAAAGCCAATCAGGTTCTTTTTTTCTTTTTTCATCGATAAAATACTCATAAAGCTTAGCAACAGCCAAATAAGTCTTACCGCTTCCTGGATTTCCTACAATGTAACGAATACTCATTTAAAAGCCTTATTTTTTAACCCTTTTATGACGTTTCGAACCACTTTTACTATCGCCACCATCTAATTTATTTAAAATACTACTAAGAACATTATTTCTATTTGAATGAATATTCATAATAATTCTTAGAGCTGTTAAACTAAAAAGTGAAAAAATTACTGGTAAAAATACAGCAGCGGAATCAGATAAAGCCTCAAAAAAACCAACAGATTTTAAAACTGAAAAACCAACATTAACAATTTCAGAGCCAGTATTTGCAATATAGCCATTTATTAAATCAAAAAAATTCATTATAAATTTATAAAGTAAAGTAAAAAAAGAAGCTAATGCTACAAAAAAAGTAATAGAAGCTGTAATAAAAGCAATTCTAAAGGGCATTGAAAAAACAGTCCAAATACCACCTCTAAATTTATTAAAAATATTAATAATAAAAGTAAGAAAAAATCTAAATATACCATTTAAAAAAAGATTTATAAGTGCGACCATGAAAAACCCCCCTATCTAAAACTTATAAATAATGCAATTAAAATTTTAAAACCAGTAATGAAAAAACCAGTCATAAAAGCAATATAAAACATAATGTAATAAGCTTCTTTATGTGGATATAAAACCTTACAAATATCCCAAGTAATTTCTTCATTAATAGTAGGACTTATAAAACTTCTTGTAATAGGGCAAGAAGTAGGGGAATTTGTTTTTTTGATACTAGGTATTCCATTGCCTTTTATAAGACTTACAATATTGTTAAAGTTTTTCAAAACTTCATCATAATAGCCCATAGCTTTACTGATTTCACCTTCAAAATCATAATCTAAAGTATCAACAATTTCATCAAACATTTCATCACCACTTGGAATTCTTGAAGTATCTCCAGTGTCTAAATTGCCATTTAAAGAATTATTTGCAGTTTTTGCAGTATTTCTTTCAATATCTTTTAAAATATCAACTATAGATTTTAAATCTTTTGAATAATCTTTAATATTTAAATTATTTGTTATATTTGTTGAGCCATTTGAATTATCATTATTGCCATTATCTCCACTAGTTTTATTATCATCTTTTTTATTATCATCAGTTTTACCAGTTCCACCACCTGGAGTTTTACCTGGCTTATCTGACTTTTTCATTTTTTTACCATCAAAAATTAAATCAACAGAACCATCACTATGTTCTATAACAGTAACACCAGGCTTTGGATAAGTTATTTTTTGCGTAAGACCATCACCCTTTTTATTCTTGATTTTTTCTATATCTATATCATTACCTTTAGTAACTGTAATATTGTCTTGTTTTTCAGTAGTTGTTTTATCAGGATTTTTATCAATTTCATCTTTTACTTTATTTAGTAAATCATTAATAACATTTTCAGGAATATCAGAAACATCAACAACAGTATAATCATCAGGATTTATTTTTTCTTCAGAAGGATCCTCATCATCATTACCTGGATAAGGATTTATAGGAATATCTTTTTTACTATTCTTTAAGTCAACACATATTCTTTTATAATTATTAGGAGTCGCATTTCCACGAACTGCTTTTGAACGAACTTCAATAGCAGAGCCAGGTTTTTCACAAGCAAAATAACAAACATCACCAAAATAAGGATAAAAACTAGGCTCAAAAATAGAAGCTAATTCCTTTGGATTAATACCAGAATGTTTAAAACCACCTTTAGATCCAAGTTGACAAAGACAATCCATTAAATCAATAGTGTTAGGAAGAACAGAACAACTAGTATCACAAGTTCCAGAGTTTTTATTTGCATAAGTTCCAGGAGCACAAACCTTACATCTTTTTTCATTTTTATCAAAAACAGATTTATAAAATTCATATTCATCATCTTTATATTCAGGACATTCACATTTACCAGTTTTTGGATTTTTTACCATATCACCCTCACATTCAGATTCACATTTTTTAGTTTCAGGATTATAAATTTCATTTTCTTTACAAGGATCTGAAATAGATTCGATCACATAAAATTCATAAGAATAAGCTTTGTATCTAGGATCATGTTTTCCGCCAGAATTCAAATTTCCTAAAAAAGAAACAATATAATAAATTCTTGAACCTGATATATAAAAAGAATTTTCATCAAAAGATCGATCATCATCACCGCAAAGATGAGTATTTCTACTATCAAATCCTTGACTAGAAGAATAATAAGTAGCCTTAAACCATTCATTATCTTTAATAAATATAAAATCTTTACCTGATAAATTATATTTTTTATATAATTCTGGATAATCAACTTTTAAAATTTCTACTTTAAGACCAACATTTGAAAACTTTGTGCAATCTGCAAAAAGATTGAAATTTAAAGATATGAAAAATATAGATATAAATTTAAGTATAGGTTTCATTTGTAAAACTTCTCTTTCAATTCTTTTAAAATATGAAAATTTGAAAAACAAGACCTAATATCTTTATTTTTTAAAAACAAAATGAGATCTATCAAAAGACAAATTAAAACTATTTTTAAAATAATTAAAATCATCAAAAGTAAAATCATTTTTCAGCCTTTCATATTTTTTAGAACTGCGAAAAGCGACAAAGTAAGGTGAGCTATCGCTTTTCTTGTTCGGTTCATTTTTTTATGGAGTTTTCTAAATCAAGTATTTTTAACTTGGATAAATTCTATATACGAAAACTCAAAAAAATGAACTTTATTTTTAAAACTTATTTAAACCACTTTTGAATAAATAAGGTAAGAACTAATCCCATAGGAAACGAAAAAATCAAAAACCAAATTCCAATAGAAAAAAAGTAATCAAACGATGGAACTCCTAAAATATTAAATACTTGCATTTTTAAACCTTTAAATTTGCCAATATCATAAAAACAAATAAATTTAATAATACAGATAAAAATATTCCAGTTAAACCCATTAAGTAGTTATATTGTTCAAAACTAATACCTAATAAATTCATTATTTCAGTAGAATTATTTAATTTATCAACGCCTGACATTTTTTTATCTCTATTAAAAAATTAATTCTTTAATGGCTTCTATGCCAATCATAACAGCTTTAAACACAAACAAAACACAACAAATAAGACCCAAAATACTTATAACTGCAATTCCAAGATTATTTATAGATATATTTACCATTATTAGACCTTATTTAAAAATAGTGGCTATATTTCAAGCCACTAAGTGCTATGCGATAAAAAAGATTTTATATCTTTCTAAATTGTCTTATACCTAAGCCAATAGCTGCAACTATAGCAATAGCAGTTACAACGATACCAATAGCACTGTAATAATATGTTAAATCAAAAGAACCAGAAAAACCTGTATCTTTTGTAAAAGTAATACCCTCAGCCATAGCATTAGTCGCCATTAAAGAACCAAGGGTAAAAACGCCTAAGACTTTACCTTTTCTAGTGGCTAAAAAGTTTTTTACTTTTTTCATAGAAAAGCTCCTTTTTGTAAAATTTGAGTTTTTAAACTCTATCAAGCTCATTTTTACCAATAAAAAGAAAAATGAATAAAATGAGCTTTGTAGAATTTAAATTATTTAGTAGGTTTAAGCTTTTTTATCTCTCCATCTATAAAAGTTATCCATCTATCAGCTATTTCAGAACTAGTTACAATATAACTTTTTTGTGTGGCTTGATATCGTGGAAAATCAGCCTCAACTTGAAGCTTTCCACCAAGTTTAAATAATTCTCTTAATTTTTTAGTCAAATTCCCAGCTTCAACATTAGAATTAGCATTAATTTTAAATATAAGACTTGATTCTAAAGTATCGTAGCATTGTGTTTCTTCGTTATAAGTTTCATAAATATTAGTCATTGTAATTCTTACACTTGCAGCATATTTAATTACTTCTTTGTTATCTGTTTCAAACTCTCCACTTGCACCAGAACGAATTAGACCGCCTGTAATAATGTAACTTACCTTGTATTGTTGTTGTGTGAATTCCATAGTTCAACCTTTCTTTAAATTAAATTTAGTTCAATTAAATACAAGGGGGAAAGGCTGAACTAACCATAATCCCCTTGAAGCCTTTTAACGTCAGCGGATATGCTTTTATACTTAGGACGATAAAATAACTTTTCCTGTTGTCTCCCTACAGATTTCTACTCTCTGGCGAAGTGGTCAAAGTTAAGTATTAAATTTGCTTAAATTTGTTAGAATTGTGTTGAGATAATTAACAAAATTTAAGCAGATAAAAGATTAAGCACAACTATTGTGCAAATCTTTAAAAAGATATTACCAAATATTTTCTTAATGTATCCTTTATCTGCATAAATATTGTGCAAAAAATTTAAAATTTAAAGATATGTGCCTATGAATAGACAAGAATTAGCAAAGCTTTTAAATGTAAGTAGAAATACATTAACAAACTGGGAAAAAGAAAAACCTGAATTAGTAAGGTTAATTAATCAAGGTTTAGCATTAGATGAACAAATAGAGGAAACAAAAAAATACCTTGAAAAATTAGAAAATATAAAGCAAAGAGCATTAATTTCAAAAAAAATAAATTTATAAAAATAAAAAAATGAATAAAAATTTTAAAATTATAATTGTAATAATTGGTATAATAATAGCAATTTCAATATCATATATAGCATTTGATTTATTTATGGCAAACAGATATGCAAAAAACTTTATAAAAAACGAATTACCAAAATTTGAAATAGTAGATAGCTTAGAAAATTATGATTTTGAAGGTGAAATTAATAAAGCTATGGGCTACTATGATGAAGTTTTGAAAAACTTTAACGATATTGTAAATTCAATAAATATAAAAGAAAACGAAAACTACATAAAACAAGATAAAACTATAAAAAAAGAAACGAATAAACCAAAATTTATAATAACAAAAGATAAAAACCAAACAACAATACAAAGATTACCAAAAAAAGAAAATAAAAATATATTTATAGAAATAAATTGATTAAAAAATAAAAACAAGAGTTCAAATCCCTCTCTGTCCGCCATTAAATTTTATCAAGAAAAAACCACGAAGAATTTAAAAATAAATACCTACTTTTAATAAATATCAAAGATTTTTAAGATTAAATTTTCATATATAAATTTAAACAGATATGGCTATGAGTAATGATAATTTTAAAACTTAAAAGGGCTATTTGATATTATCAGCATTTTACTTATATCTTTAATATTGTATTTTTTATAAATTTTATTTATAGTTTTTAATACATAATGCTTTTAAAATATGATTTTGCCAAATTAATCAAAATTTATAATTAAAAAATAAGTGGCATAAGAAAAAATCTTTTGCCACTAAAAGATTAAAATTTATAACTTAGCTTTATCCAAAGTTCATCTATTTTTGATTTATCAGTTTTGTTATTTAATGTTTTTTCCTCATTAAGGCTTACCCACATTAAATTTGTGCTAAAACCCTCTAAACAAGGAACTTTATAGTTAAGCGCTAAGCTATATCCATTATATTCCCTTTTTACATTTGCTGGATTCATTCCTGCTTGTTTATTAGGAGTGCTGTGTTTTGAAAATACATAAGCTGCGCTAGTTTTTAAGTTTTTAATACCAATTTTTGAAAGGTCATAATCGGTTTGAAATTTATAAGTTGTCATGCCTGCTGTTGAGGTAAAAAGATGTCCGCCTCGAACTGGTAAAAATGTATAGCTATTTCCACCAAGTCCAGCGCTCATTATGACAGATTTATTTTTGCTTACAGTTGTAGCAGCGGCAATAAAGTTAAATCCATTTAAGTTATAAACTCCAGCTTTTATACCATACATTTGACCATTAAAATTTCTTTCTTCTAATTGACCTGAAGTTTTAGAGCCTCTAAAATTTGCATCAAATTTAAGGCTAAAATTTTCAAAAGGCACTTTATAGTTTGCCTCAGTATAGTAAAGATGAATATCTCCATTTTTATCTTTCATATTAGGAATTGCAAATTCAACATTATTCAAATAACTATATTGAGCTGTTAAGTCTAAATTTTCAAAACTTTTATTTGTTAAACCTAAATAGTAAAGCCCATCAAATTTATGAGCTTTTGGACTAACTCCACCAAGAGTGATTCTATCTTTAAATTTTGGATATTTTCCGTTTTCATCACCCATTATAAAGCTTGTTCTACCTTGAAATTTATAAACATAGCCTAAGAAAATATCATTATTTTCTATGTCTTTAATGTTTGCTGTAGCGCCTTCAAAAGATTCTTTTAAGATTCTTGCACCATTTCCAGCAACTAAAGGGGTATTAATAAATTGCCTTCCGATTTTAATATCACTATTTGATATTTTATAACCTAAATGAAGTTGTGATAAAACAATTCCTTTAGTGTTTTGTTCGCCGTTATATAATAGTTTTGCATTTTTTTTACCAATTGGAGCAAATGCTATTTGAGCAGTTGATCCAAGATAAAAACCATATAAATCACCTGTTTTAAGACCAAGCTCTAAAGCAAAATTTGTAATGTTTTCGTTATTGAATTTGCTAGTTTCATCTGTTTTATCCCAGTACCAAGCTTTAAGTTCTGAGTTAAATTTTGTATTTAATAACGCATCTTTTAAGCTCTCATTATTTGAACCTGCAAATGCCATACTTGAAAGTGCGATAAGTAAAGTTATGCTAATTTTATGAGGTTTCATAAAAATCCTTAATGAAAAATTTATCCGAGATTATATCTAAAGTAAAATTAATTTTACCTTTTTTATAAGAAATTTAGTTTTGGCCGAATTCTTTTATAAAATGCTTATAAAATCGCTTATAGTAAGGATTTGAGCCTCTGTGTCTCATACCGTAATTATAACATTCTATGGTCTGTTGCATATCTTTATTTTTGGCATTAAAACATTTTCTAAGGATTTTTGCACATTTTGTTAAATTGTAGTTTGGGCTAAATATATATTCAATCTCATTTAGGCTAAAATTTTGAGAGTTTAACTGTCCAAGACCAACATCTATATTAAAGCCATTTTTTAAAAGAAGTTTTGATATTTCTATTGCATAAGATTCATTTGTTGGATTTATGGAAACTACCCATTTTGATTTGTTTAGCGAATATGGACTTGCTTTTACTCTTATGTTTTTTGTCTCTAAACTTTTAAAATAAATTGCGTTTTGCTTATTTGTTAGAAATGAAATAGCGTATGGGTTAAGATCACTTTCGATTTTTACTATTGTGTAAAGAACTTTGTTAGCTATTCCTTCTTTGTAGGATACATCTTTTATGGCGTATAAAATTTCTTCATAACTGTATGAAAAAAGTAAATTTATAGAAAAAAATATAAAAAATAAAATTTTCACATTCAACTCTCAACTTCAAATTTTAGTTTAAATTATAGCAAAAATTGTAAATTTTGAATTTTTATAAAAGACTTTAAGTCTTTAAGCTTAATTTAAGATATTTGATTGTATAATTTCATTTCCTTTTTAAGGAAAAAACTTAAAAAGTTGGTCGCTTAGCTCAGTTGGTAGAGCGCCACCCTTACAAGGTGGATGTCAAAAGTTCGAGTCTTTTAGCGACCACCACTTTAGGTGCAGCAGTAGTTCAGTTGGTTAGAATATCGCCCTGTCACGGCGGGGGTCGCGAGTTCGAGTCTCGTCTGCTGCGCCATTTTTTAAGGTGTCTTGCTAGCTCAGTAGGTAGAGCATCTCCCTTTTAAGGAGGGGGCCGTTGGTTCGAATCCAACGCAGGACACCATCTATCATTTTTTTAATCAATCATCAATTACTTTTTATGGGACTTTTATCGAGTTAGAGTGCGCTATTTAGCACATCTGCTTTAAAAAAATAAAAGTTTTAGTTTTTTATTATTAATATATATTAAGAAAAATTAACTAATTTTAACTAAAAGTATAAATTTGACATTTTTTATAAAAAAATAGTCAAATTCATTTAAAAATGCAAAATAAAAATAAAAAATGTAAATAGTTTATATAATTAATAATAAAAAGAGCTTTGCTTTTTAAGGGTTTGTATCGTTTTATATTGTTGATATTTAAATCTTGCATTGTTTATTAGGCACCAATAAAACACCATTCTTCTTTGTTATATGCTATTAAATCACTCATTTTTTATTTTTTGGGTTGGAATTTAAAGATATTGTGCAAAAATATTGATTACTTGAGATAATGACAATTTACATTTAGCACATTCAAAATTTAGTAAAATTTTATAAAAATTAATATTTTTTTATAAAAGTAGGTTTTTGACTATTTAAAAATATTAAAAATCAATGGTTTATTTGCAAAATAAATGCAATGAATACAATGTCTGTAAATTTGACAAATTTGTAAAAAGATAATAAAATCAAGCTTTTAAATTTAGTATGACCCTTTCGTCTAGTGGCTCAGGACGTCACATTCTCAGTGTGAAAACGGTGGTTCAAAACCCCCAAGGGTCGCCATTTATTTATAAAGTGGAGTTAAAAATAAATATCTATATAATTCTAATATTTTTTAGGTATCTTTTTATTTTATTTATGGTTTTTACACTTTATAAAATTTATTTTATCTATAAAAAGCTAGAAATTAAATCCTAGCTTTTTAAAATTTATGGTTTTGAAATTTATTCTTTTTCAACAGTAAAACTAAAAGGAACACCCTTTATGACACCTTTCGAAAAAAGTTTTTTTGCATCTTGAAGCACTCTATCTCTTTCTTCATCGCTTGCTTGATCATCACTTACTGTAGCATTTACATCGTAATATTTATTTAAAAGTTTTATTAGAGCTTCTTGATTGTCTGGATTTATTTTTGAAGCTTCTTTTAACATTACAGCCGATTTTGTATAAGCGCTTTTTCCATGAACAGGGGCAAATATTATCCTAACATTTGCATTTCTTAAATATTTTACCATTTTAGTTAGATGCTCACGACAATCAGGACATTCAGGGTCACTTACTATATAGGTCATAAATTTGTTATTTTTATCAAAAGACTCTATATTTATAAATCTATCTTTAGGAATTTCTTTTATTATTTCATAGGCTATTTTGTCTTGATTTGCTTTTATATCTGCGTGAAGTTTTTCCATTCTTCCTTCAATTAAAATTTTATCTTTGTCATCTCCTATAAAAATTAAATTTGAAAAGCCAATTACACTCTTTCCATCTTTGCTTGCAAACATAGGTACCATTTCTCCATTTATATTTGTAATTATAAAATTTAGCCCATCAATTGATTCAAGTCTATCAACTGACATTATCTCAAATTTTTCAACATTCTTAACTATATTTTTAAGTGTGCTTTCATAATTTTGACTAAAATTCTCATTAGCAAAACCTTGTGTAAATACTAAAGCACTCAAACCTAGGTAAAAAGCGAATTTTTTCATAGTCCATCCTTTAAAAATTTTATATATTATAGCCATTATTGGATTAAAATTTTATCATTTTAAATATATTTTTTGCTATAATGCTATTTTTATTAAGATTAAGGAGAATTTATGGCTTATTCTATGGGCGATTTAAAAAAAGGCTTAAAGATAGAAATTGATGGTATTCCATATAAAATTGTTGATTATCAACATGTAAAACCTGGAAAAGGTCCAGCTTTTGTTCGTGTAAAAATTAAATCTTATACAACGGGAAAAGTTTTAGAAAAAACTTTTCATGCGGGCGATAAATGTGATGAGCCACATTTGGAAGAAAGACAGATGCAGTATTTATATGATGATGGTGAGTCTTGTCAGTTTATGGATACTGAAAATTATGAACAAGTTGCAATTAGCGATGAAGAAGTTGGTGATAGCAAAAAATGGATGCTAGATGGAATGATGGTTGATGTACTTTTTCATAATGGAAATCCAATTGGCTTAGAGGTACCTCAAGTTGTTGAACTTAAGATTATAGAAACAGCACCAAATTTTAGAGGTGATACTCAAGGAAGTAATAAAAAACCAGCTACTTTAGAAACAGGTGCTGTTGTACAGATTCCATTCCATATCCTTGAGGGTGAAGTTATAAGAGTTGATACAACAACTGGCGAATATATAGAAAAAGTCAAAAAATAAGTCAAATTTCAAGGAATTTTCCTTGAAATTTTCAATGGTTTATATTAAGTCTAGAATTTCATTTTTGTTTGGGAAGCGATTAGTCTCCTTTTTAGAAAAAATCACTTTGTTTTCAACTTCGACTATAAAATTTCCACTTCCACCAGCTATTAACTGTACATTTGCATTTGGAAATTTAGATAAAATTTCATCTTTCACACGGAAAGCTTTTGGTTTATAGTTTCAAATATTGCAATATGTAATCTTTATTTTCATAAAATTTCCTTTATTTAAAAAATCAAGTATAATTATAGTATTAAATTTAAACTAAGGAGAAAATATGAAAAAAGTTGCAATTATTTTAGCGGATGGATTTGAAGAGATTGAGGCAATTACTGCAATAGATATTTTAAGAAGGGCTGAGATTAAGGCTGTTAGTGTTGGTCTTAATAAAAAAATAGTTAATGGAACTCACGGCATAGAGGTAAAAGCAGATATGATTTTAGATGATTTAAATGTAGGCGAGTTTGATATGATAGTTTTACCGGGTGGGCTTCCAGGAGCTGAGCATTTGGCAAAAAGTGAAAAATTAGCTGAAATTTTAAAAAAATTTGATGATAAAAATTTAAAAATTGCTGCTATTTGTGCAGCTCCTTGGGCTCTTTCAACGGCTAAAGTTTTAAAAAATAGCTACACTTGTTATCCAGGTTTTGAACAAAAGATAAATCACAAAGGCTATACGGATGAAAAAAATGTAATAATTGATGAAAATATAATAACTTCTAAAGGGCCTGCTACAGCGATGGAATTTGCTTTAAATTTGGTAAAAGTTCTTTTAGGCGATGGTAAATTTAATACTTTAAAAACAGAGCTTTTATATAAATAAAATAAATTCAAAAAATTTATATCAAAATAGCTAAAATTTGGGTAGAATATCCAAACCAAAAGATAAATTTGGAATTTTTTTAAGGGATATAATTTGAATATCTATGTAGGTAATTTACCGTTTCGTTTAGCTGAATCAGAGCTTAGAGAAGCTTTTGAACAGTTTGGAGAAGTTAGTCGTGCTAAGATCATAAAAGATCGTGAAACAAATCGCTCAAAAGGCTTTGCTTTTGTTGAGATGAGTAATGATGATGAGGCATCAAAAGCCATAGAAGCTTTGGATAATAAGGAGCTTTTTGGTAGAGTTTTAAGAGTAAATGAGGCTCGTCCTAAACAAGACTAAATTTACTTTTTAGACCGCTTTTGCGGTCTTCTTATCTTTTTTAAAATTTCTTCTCATTTTTTTAATATTAACCGTATTTTTATAAGATTTTTATACAATTACATCTATAAATAAATTTTTTTAAAGAGAGTTTTCATGAGCAAATTTACGCACTTACATTTACATACTGAGTATTCACTTCTAGATGGAGCAAATAAAATTCCAGAGCTTGCTTCTATACTAAAAGAGCAAGGCGTTAATAGTGTTGCTATAACAGATCATGGAAATATGTTTGGAGCTATTGATTTTTATAAAACTATGAAAAAAAATGGCATCAAGCCAATAATAGGAATTGAAGCTTATATTCACAATCACGATGATTTAGGTGATAAAAGTGATAGACAAAGATTTCATCTTATTTTGCTTGCTAAAAATGAAATTGGATATAAAAATTTGATGTATTTAAGCTCAATGGCATTTTTAGAAGGATTTTATTATAATCCAAGAATTAATAAAAAAATTTTAAAAGAACATAGTGAGGGTTTGATTTGCTCGGCAGCTTGTTTACAAGGTGAAGTTAACTTTCATCTTAATATGAGTCAAACAAACATACAAAGAGGCGCAAAAGGCTATGAAAGAGCAAAAGAAGTTGCGCTTGAATATAAGGAAATTTTTAAGGATGACTTTTATCTTGAAATTATGCGTCATGGCATAACAGATCAGCTAAATATAGATAAGCAAATTCTTCAAATTTCAAAAGAAACTGGTATGAAAGTAATTGCCACAAATGATGCACATTATCCATATCAAAATATGAGTGAAGCACATAATATTTATATGGCTATTTCAGGCATGAAACTTCGTCATGCGGTAAGACAATTTTATGTAAAAAGTAGCCAAGAAATGGAAAAAATATTTGCTGATATTCCTAATGTGATAGAAAACACACAAGAGATTGTTGATAAATGTAATTTAGAGCTAGATTTAGGTCATCCAACTCCACCAAATTTTAAATTTACAACAGACTATGCAAAAAATTTAAATTTAACTTTGCCAAACCCTGGCGTTAGAGATGATTTAGAAAATGATAAAGTTTTATTTGAGTATTTGAGTAGGAAAGGACTTGAAGAAAGACTTAAATTTATAGATCCATCAAAACATAAAGCTTACAAAGATAGACTTGAAAGAGAAATAAGCATAATAAATTCTATGAAATTTCCAGGATATATGCTTATAGTAAGTGATTTTATAAATCATGCTAAAGAAAAAGGCATTCCAGTTGGACCAGGTAGGGGAAGTGCTGCTGGAAGTTTGGTAGCATTTTCATTGAAAATAACAGATATTGATCCACTTCCATACAATTTACTTTTTGAAAGATTTTTAAATCCTGAAAGAGTGAGTATGCCAGATATTGATGTAGATTTTTGTCAAGATAGGCGAGGGGAAGTAATAGATTATGTAATTGAGCAATATGGCAGATACAATGTCGCTCAGGTTGCAACTTTTGGAAAGTTGCTTGCAAAAGGTGTCATCAGAGATGTTGCAAGAGTTTGCAATATGCCTTATGCTGAAGCTGATAAAATGGCAAAATTAATACCGAATGAGCTAAAAATAACCCTAAGGGATTCATTTGATAAAGAGCCAAAAATAAGATCTTTACTTGAAGAAAACATAGAAGCAAAAAAAATTTGGGATTATGCATTAGAACTTGAGGGCCTTAATAGAAACGCAGGAATGCACGCGGCTGGAGTTGTGATAAGCAATGATGAGCTTTGGAACAAAACCCCTGTTTTTATCCAAACAAATAATGATAAAGGTCATCTTATCACACAATACACAAAAGATTATCTTGAAGATGTTGATTTAATAAAATTTGACTTTTTAGGGCTTAAAACTCTAACTGTTATAAATAACGCTATAAAGCTTGTTAAAATGCGATATAACAAAGATGTCATTTGGGAAAAAATTGATATCAACGATAAAAAAGTTTATGAAACCATAAGTAGTGGAAATACTTTAGGAATTTTTCAAATAGAAAGTGGCGGTATGCAAAAACTTGCAACTGATTTAAAGCCTGATAATTTTGAAGATGTTATAGCGATGATAGCGCTATTTAGACCAGGTCCTATGGATCTTATACCAAACTTTATTGAAAGAAAACACGGTCTTGCAAAGATTGATTATTTGATAAACGATATAAAAGATATTTTAGAGCCAACTTATGGAATTATTGTCTATCAAGAACAAGTTATGCAAATCGTTCAAAAAATAGGTGGATTTAGCCTTGGTGAAGCGGATATCGTAAGAAGAGCGATGAGTAAGAAAAAAGAAGAAGAGATGAAGCGCCTAAAAAAAGAGTATTTAGAGGGCGCTAAAAAAGGTGGATATGATATCAAAAAAGCCGATGAGCTTTTTGAAATGATTATGAAATTTGCCTCTTATGGATTTAATAAATCTCACGCTGCAGCTTATGCATTAATTACTTTTCAAACTGCTTATTTAAAGGCATATTATCCAGCTGAGTTTATGGCTGCACTTTTAACAAGTGAGGAAAATAACCTTGATAAAGTTGCAAGATATATCGATGAGATCAAAAGACTTAAAATTGAGATTTTACCACCATCTATAAATTTATCTTTAAGAGAATTTAGCGTTGTTCAAAAAGGCGAAAAAGATGCAATTGTTTTTGGAATGGGTGCTATAAAAGGTGTTGGTCTTGGCGCGATAGAAAATATCGTAGAAGAGAGGAAAAATGGAGATTTTACTGATATTAGTAACTTTGCTTCAAGAATAGATAGTTTTAAAGTAAATAAAAGAGCACTTGATGGACTTATAAAATCAGGTGCGATGGATTGTTTAAAACTAACGAGAAAAAATTTATTTTTAAATATTGATAATATTACAGAATCTGTGCGTAATGCAAATAAAATAAAAAGTGATAAAGAAAACTCTTTATTTGCTGATTTAAGCGATGATGATATGAGTATGGAGGTTGAGGTACATTTAGAGCTAACTAATGGCGAATATACTCAAAAAGATATTTTAAAAAACGAAAAAGAAGTACTTGGACTTTATCTTTCAGGACATCCACTTGATGATTATGTGGATGAAATAAATGAGATTGATTATACATTAACTAGTCAATTTGAAGAGCTTAACGATGTAACTGAGACTTTACTGGTAGGAAAAATAGAAGAAATAAATACAAGAATAACCAAAAAAGGCTCTAAAATGGCGATAGTTAATGTGCTGGATCTACACGGAAACTTTGAAATGGTCGTTTTTGATAACAAACTTCCTGAAATAGAGGCTTTATCAGAAGCTGAGCTTGAAAGACCGTATGCTTTTAAAGTAAGAATTGAAAAAGATGATGCGCAGTATAAAATAACCTTAAATGAGTTTTTAAGACTTGCTGAGGCAAAAAACTCAGATTTTAAAAAGCGAAGTTTTGCAAAAAAAGGCTTTAAAAAAGAAGAAAAAAGAGTTTATGAAGAGTATGTTTATACTATAAATTTGGATGAATTAAACCAAAACATAATTAATGAAATTTATAATCTTGCCTACAAACAAAATAATTTAAAAAACTCTAAAAAACTTATTTTAAGGGTTGAAACTTCAACAAAAGTATACATTTTTGAGACAAATTTCTTTGTTGATGAGAATTTTGGTCAAAATGTAAGTGAAATTTTGGTAGCGTAATTAAATAAATTTAGCAAGAATATATTTTTTAATAGCTTAGGAATTTTCCTAAGCTATGGGTTAAATTAAAAATTTATTTTTTTACTTTTATAAGAATTTCGCCTTTTCCATTGTCGTATGTTATATAATTATAACTTCTAGTTCCACTTAGGATATTGGCTTTGTTATTATAGTTTTTAAAGTCTTCTTTATTTAATGTATTTTTAAGTTCTATGTCTTGCATAATTTCTTTTTCCATTTGCCTACCATAATCACTTTTCATAGCTCTAGCCTGTGCGATATACGGAGCTGAGTTTAAAAATCCAAATGCTTTTACTTTTTTATTAGCTTCTTTGAGTGATTTTGCTGTTAGGTCAATATTGATATTTAACTTACAAAAAGAAACTTTTTCTTCTTTATCTTTTTTTAAAAGTTCGTAATCATAGTTCGCTATTAGGTCAAAGTTTCTATTAAACTCGTCTAAAAAATCATTATCAGCGTCATCTATACCGTTTAATATCAAAAGTGCAGTATACGCACTTTCATCATCATCACAGTCGTAATTACTAGCACAACCATTAAATAAAAATAAAACTAATACTGTTAAAGCTATTTTTTTAATCATTTAAACCACTCTTCGCTCATTTCGTGTGGATTGTTATTTAGTAAATTTTTAATTTTTTTATCTTTTAAGATGCTTTTACAAATTTCATTGTTTGCATCGCTTCCCTGCTCAAAAGTAAAATTTTGATTTAATGTAAATTTTATACATTTTTTATTTTGTATTAAAATTTCAGCACTATTTTTACTTATGATTGAAAGTGGGACATTTGTCATTTTTGATAAATCATCCAAATCCCCAAAGGTTACTTGATAGGAAAAAATATCTGTTCGCATTGTGAGAATATTGGTTTTTGCTTTTTCAACAAGAACTTTTGTATCATCATCACCGCAACCACACATAAAAATCACAACTATTAAAAAACTTAAAATTTTTTTCATTTTTATTTCCTTTTCAAATAATTTAAAATTTCCATGATTTTTTGATAGTTTTTATCTTTGCATCTTATAAAACAAAGAAATATATCAATAAACCAAAACACAATCATAGCTATAAATATAAACCCTATAATTATATCTAGCACGTCATTCTCACCTATTTCTTCTGAAATGGCTCCAAAAAAAGTGAGCATACACATTAGACCAGCTTTTATTCCTCCAATTAAAAAATCTTCTAAATAAAATCTATCTACACCAAAAATACCTAGAAAAATAGACAAAATCAAACAAATTGTTGGATTTTTAAATTTATACATCAAAATTTGCTCTTTTTGTTTATCATCTAAAGATTTTATTTCCTCATTTAGCATATAAACAGTATTTTGTGGCACATAATTTTGGATATCATAAATAAGCATTTTTTACCTTATGATATTCAAAAAAGCTTGGTAATTTAGCTCTTTACACTCTTTAAAAGAGCGAAATATATCAACAATTACAAAAATAAAATAAGCTAAAAATAAAATTAACGCTAGACCTCCACCAAGTGTTTCACCAATTATAAATATAAACAAAATACTTATTATGGTAATTATTATTGGGGCAATAAGTTTAATAAGTCCCATTTTAATATCTCCTATATAAAATCTATCAACACCCCACCCACCGAGAAATATTGATAAAATAAGACATAAAGTAGGGTTTTTAAATTTATAAATCATAAGTGTATTTAATTTATCTTCTGATAAATTTTCAAGCTTTTTATCTAAATTATAAACCGCATTATTCGGTAAAACTTTACTTAAATTTTGCATTAAAATAGCATTATTCATAATAATTCCTTTATTTTTATATAGTTTTCTTGCGAAATTCTTCTAGCAAGTAAATTTCCCTCAATTAACGCTACAATCCAAACAATAGCAGCTGGATTACCTTCTTCTCCAATCAAAATGCCTATTATTGTTAAAACAATAGTTGCTATGACATAGATTGCACCTTTTATATAGTCTCCTATATAAAACCTATGAGCACCAAAATTACCAAGTAAAATTGCAAGTAGAACAATAATTCTTGGTTTTTTCATACTCATCATGGAAAGATTTAATTTCTTTGATTTTTCATCACAAAGCTTACTAATTTTACCGTTTAAAGCTAATTCGTTATAAGCTTTGCTAAACATTTTTTTCTTTATCTCTTCTGATAAAAAAATTTCATTCATAACACTCCTTTAAAGATAATTTTATTTTCACATTATATGAAATAAAGTCTAAATTTTTAATAAATTTACGATAATATTTCGCAATTTTCTTTTAATAAACAAAAAGATATCTTTTCATTATGAAATACACTCAACAAGATAAAGCAAGAATTTTAAGAGTTACAACTAGAACACTTCAAAGGTGGCGAACGACAAAGCCTGAATTATATGCTATTATAGAGGCTTCTTTTATCCTTAGAGAAGCGATTTCGTTTGATGAAGAAACAGATAAAAAGGTAAAAGAGATGATAAAAGAAGCAATTCCTGAAAATAGCTAGATTAGTTAAAATCCAAATAATGAAAATGATTAAATATATTTTAAATATAAAAATTAAATTTTTAAAATAAATTTTTGAAATTTAGACTAAGTCTTTAAAGTCATTTAGCTCGAATAAAAGTAGATTTTTACTTCTTAAATTTATTAGTTCTTTACTAAAACCACTTTTTGAAAAAAGTGCTACTATGTGTGGCAAGATACCTAGTTTTTGGCATTTTAAGTCTATTAAATTTAAGATATTTTTACAAACTTTTCTCTCTTTGTATTTTACTTCGCCAACTATGAAAAAACCATTAAGCTTAGCAAAAATGTCTATTTCAAATTCCTTTGTCCAAAAGCTGTAAATTTCAACCTCTTTTAAGTCAAGCCTTTTTTTCAAAAGCTCACAGCTTAATGTTTCAAATCCTAGGCTTGAGTAATTATCAAAATCATACTTTATTTTTTCCAAAACTTCATCAAATTTATTTCTTTTAAGTAGAGTTAAATTTGGTTCGACAAATCTAAACCAAAATCTTAAAAAATTACTTTTAAAATGAATTTTATCATGCATAACATATCTTCGCAAATTCCTTGGAAGCTTTTCTTTTGGATGTTTTGGAGTAGGTTTTTTCTCTCTAGTTTTTTCTAAAATTATATAGTTTTTATTAAGCAAGTCATTTACAATTTTTTGAGATTTATAGCGAGGAAAAATCTTATTAAGCCCGTATTTTTTCCTATCGCTTTTTGCAAATTTCATTAAAGCAAGTTTTTCATCACTGTTTAAATCAAAAATAAATTCATCAAATTTATATAAAATTTCATTTTTTATAGCTTCAAAAACATTGTCATAATTTTTTGCATCACTCAAATTTTCAAAAAAGAAGTCATCAAACGCAAAATGAAACTTTAAAAGCTCATTTATATTTAGATTTGGAAATCTTTTTGCTGTGATTTTTAAAGCGTTTATTCTAGCTCTCCTTTTTTAGTGCCATTTTACCAAATTTAGATATAATTTACAAAAATTCAAGGAAATAGTTTGAAGATAAATAAAGAAGATATTATTTTAAAAGAGGGCGTTTTTTATTTTGATTGGACGGCTTCTGGCTTGGCATACAGACCTATAGAAAATGAAATTTTAAGAATTTTAAAGACTTATGCAAATACCCATTCAGAAGCTAGTGAGCACGCAAGAATTACAAGCGAGTATTATGAAAAAGCAAAAATTGGTTTAAAAAATTTATTAGAACTTGATGATAAATTTTATCTTTTTGCATGTGGTTTTGGGGCAACTGCAGCGATTAAAAAATTTCAAGAACTTATGGGAATTTATATTCCTCCAATGAGTAGGGAGTTTTTAAAACTTGATATTAAAAGTTTAGAAAATCTACCTTTAGTTTTAGTTTCTCCATACGAGCATCACTCAAACGAGATAAGTTATAGAGCAGGGCTTTGCGAGGTAAAAAGAATTCCATTAGATGAAAAAGGCGAAATTGATTTTAACGCTTTGACTCAAATTTTATCAAAAAACAGAGATAGAAAAATAATTGCTTCTTTTAGTGTCGCTTCAAATATCACAGGCGTTTTGACTGATTATAAAAAGCTTTATTTAATTATAAAAGCATTTGGCGGGATTGTGGCACTAGATGCAGCAAGCGTGGCATCTCACATGCAAATTGATCCTGGTTTTTATGATGCATTGTTTATATCACCACATAAGCTTTTGGGCGGAGTTGGATCAAGCGGAATTTTAATTATGAAAAAAGAGCTTTGTGTAAGTGATGAGCCGACTTTTGCAGCTGGTGGAACAGTGAGATATGTTGATAGAAAAACTCAAATTTATAAAATAGATAAGGAAAAGCTTGAAGATGCAGGAACGCCTGGAATTATAGAGCTAATTAGGAGCTATTTAGCCTTTAAGCTTAGAAATGATATTGGGCTTGAAAACATAGAAAAAAAAGAACTTGAATTAAAAGAATATTTTCTAGAAAAAATTTTAAGACTTGAAGATATAATATTATATGCCAAAGATGTTAAAAATAAACTTCCAATATTTTCATTTAATGTAAAGGGTTTTGATCCATATACTTTTTCAACTCTTCTTAGTCAAAAATATAATGTAGAAACTAGAGCAGGGTGTGCATGTGCAGGACCTTATGGGCATGATTTAATGAATATGGATGATGGTAGAAATTTTTTAGAAGATGGCAAACCAGGATTTATAAGAGTTAGTATTAATTATACACATGAAAAAGATGATATTGATTATTTAATAAGTGCGATAAAAGCAGTTATTAAACTAAGAGAAAAAGTTAAAATGACAGGTGGAAAACATCTTTGTTAGTTGTGATTTAATTTTATCAAATTTGGTTTTAGATTTTATATATATTCAAGATATGGACAGGGAAAATTTGTGATAGAGTTTTTGCTTTTAGGGTGCGTTGTTGGTGTATGCGCTGGAATGTTTGGCATCGGTGGTGGGGGCATAATGGTTCCCATCTTTACTATGATTTTTTTAAAAGAAGGCATAAATGATGCAATGCATTTGGCTCTTGGTAGTAGTATGTGCGCCATAATAATAACCTCATTATCTAGTTTTTTAGCCCACAATAAAAATAATGCTGTTAGGTGGGATTTGCTTAAATTAATTGTTCCTGGAATCATAATAGGAACCATGCTAAGTGCATTTATAACCTCTTTTATACCAGCTTTTTATCTTGCTATGGTTTTTAGTTTATATATGTTTATTTCAGCTTTAAGAATGTTTTTTTCAAAAAGTGTAAGTAAAACAAGGCAAATTTATAAAAAGTATATTCAATTTATCGCAGGACTTATCATAGGGTCAGTTTCAGCAATAGTATCGATTGGTGGAGGTAGTTTAAGCGTTCCATATATCGCTTCTCAAGGAGTTGATATTAAAAAAGCCATTGGAACATCTGCTGCTATAGGTTTTCCACTAGCCATTGCTGGGACTTTTGGCTATGTCGTAAGTGGCTGGCAAAATACAAATTTAAGTGAGTTTATAATAGGATATGTAAATTTAAAAGCTGTATTTTTTACTACAATTACCAGCTTTTTATTCGCACCACTTGGAGTTAAAATAGTTCATAATATCAAATCACAAAATGTAAAAAAAATCTTTGGAATATTTCTGTTTATTTTAAGTATGAAAATGCTTTTTGAGTTTATCTAGGTTATAAAACTATAACTTTAAAGCACAAAAAATAAAAATATAATTCCAATAATAATTCTATAAACCCCAAAAGGAATATAATCAAATTTACTTACAAATTTTAAAAATAAATTTATTGCCAAAAGTGCAACAACAAATGCTACAAAACCGCCTATTAAAAATAGCCAAATTTGGGATAAATTTTCTTTAAAAATATTTAAATTTTTATAAGTATCATAAAAAGTTGCTGCAAACATTGTTGGAATTGCAAGTAAAAAGCTAAAACTTGCTGCTGTTTTTCTACTAAGTCCGCTTAAAAGTCCAATTATGATAGTTGCGCCACTTCTAGAAGTTCCAGGTATCATTGCAAAACATTGTGAAAGACCTATTATAAATGCTTGCTTGTAAGTTATATCTTCAAGCTTTTGAATTTCATTTTTAGGAGGATTTTTTTTACGAAAAAGTTCAACTATAATAAAAATAATACCCCAAATTATAAGCATATAAGCAGTAATTTTTGGACTAAAAAGTCCTTTTATTGATGAGTATAGTAAAAAACCCATCAATGCTGTTGGAATAAAGCCAATTATAAGTTTTATCCATAAATTTATATCTTGTTTAAGTCTTTTAAAAAACATAAAAACAACTGCTAAAATTGAGCCAAGCTGGATTACAACTTCAAAGCACTTTAAAGTATCTGTCTGTTCTAAATTCAACAAATGCGAAGTTAGTATTAAATGTCCTGTTGAACTAACTGGTAAAAATTCGGTTAGTCCCTCAATTATGCCTAAAATTATTGTGTCAAATATTGTCATTTTTTTCCTTATTTTTCTCTATTATGGCTTTTAAATTTGCTAAGTTTTTTGTGATTGAGTTTGGTTTGTAAGCCGCACTTACAATAGCTAAATAATCAGCTTTTTTATATAAAATTTTATCTAAATTTGAAGCGTTTATGCCACCTATCAAACAAGTTTTTATGCTAAGTTTTGAAAAATCAAGTGTTTTTAAATCACAAATTTCAGCTTCTTTTTTTGTATTTGACTTAAAAACAGCCCCAAAAGCTACGTAAGAAGCACCATCACTCTGTGCTTTTAAGGCCAAATTCAAGTCATTATAGCAACTTATCCCATAAATTTTATCATTTCCTAAAAACTCTTTTGCAACTTCCAAACTAGCATCATCAACGCCTAAATGAATGCCGTGAGCATTTACATTTTTAGCTAAGCTTAAATCATCATTTATAACTAAATTTACACCAAAATCCTCACAAAGTGATACTAAGCTTTTAACAATTTTTTCATTTTTTGTCTTTTTTTTACTTCTGTATTGGATTATTTTTATGCCTGAGTTTAACATCTCTAAAACTTGGTTTAAAATAGTTTCATCTGGTGTGTAAAAATCATCGGTTAAAGTGTAAAGTTCGTTTTTCATTATGAAATTTTAAGCCCCTTTTAAGAATTTAGGGGCTTTTAAAGTTATTTAAGTTCGTATTTTTCTAAAATTTTATCATAAATTCCATCAGCTTTTAGCTCATCAATGGCTTGATTAAATTTAGCTAAAAGTTCACTGTGTTTACCTTTGTCAAATGCAAATGAAAAGCCATCACTTCCGTCATCTTCTGTGTGAAAAGCTACTAAGTCAGGATTTTGTTTTAAGTATCCATAAGCTACTGATGAGTCAAATACTGCAACATCTACTTTACCATTTTTTAAAGCCATTATCACATTAAATGGATCTTTCATAGTTGATACTTTAATGTCTTTTAATTCCCTCATAGCGATTTCTTGAACTGTGCCAAGTTGAGTTGAAACAATCTTGCCTTTAATATCTTCTTTTGATTTTATAGAATCATTATCAACCTTTTTTAAAAAAACATTTTCTGTTGAGTAATAAGGATTTGTAAAATCAGCTGCTTTTCTCCTTTGCTCAGTTGCGCTCATTCCAGCTGCTACCATATCTATCTTGCCACTTTTTAAAGCTGGTATTAATCCATCAAAGCCCATATTTACTATTTCATATTCAAAACCTACTTTTTTACTAATTGCATCTAGTAAATCCATATCAAAGCCAACAATTTGTGAGTTTTTATCAACAAATTCAAATGGAGGAAAACTTGCATTTGTTCCAACTTTTAAACTCTTAGCATTTACCAAATTCAAACATGCTAACACGACTAATAAAATTTTTAAAAATTTTTTCATATCTATCCTTTTATTAAAAATTTATTTTAAATGATATTTTGTAAGCAAATCATCATAAGTTCCATCAGATTTCAATGTTTCTAGAGCTTCATTTATCTTTGTCATTAAAGTTTCATTTTTGCCTTTTGCAAAGGCTATTCCAAAACCATCAGTTCCATCACCTTCTTCAAAAAACTTAACTAAATCTTTATTTTTTTCAAGATGCCCACTTGCTTCAACCAAGTCGATTATAATAGCATCATAAGTTTTGTTTTTTAAATTTGATATCCCTAAAAAAGATGATGAAAAATGCTCAACTTGTGCACCTTCTATACTATTTGCTAATTTTTCTAAGCTTGTTCCTTTTTCAACTCCTATTTTTTTATCTTTTAAATCTGCCTTGTCATTTAAATCTTCATTTGATTTATGCTTTATATAAACAGCTACTGTTTTAAAGTAAGGATTTGTAAAATCCACCAAGGCTTTTCTATCAGCTGTGATATCAATAGCAGCTATTCCCATATCTATAGAACTATTTTGAATAGATGGGATAATTTTATCAAAACTCATATCTTTTATTTCATATTTAAACCCTACTTTTTTGGCAAGTTCTTCTATCAAATCAATCTCAAATCCAATTGGTTCAAAACTCATTCCGATATATGAAAAAGGTTTGTAGTTTGCAGTTGTTCCTACTTTTAGGACAGCATTTTCTTGTTTTTCTTTTTCAGCTGCTACTGGCGGTGTTTGCTGTTGAGCTGACGGGGGTGTTTGTTCTTGCGGTGGCAAAGTTTCAGCTTTTTTTGCAGCTTCAGGAGTTTCAGCATTAAGCAAACTTGCAAAAAAAAGCACTACAAAAAAAGTTAGTAATTTTTTCATTTTTTTACTCCAAAATTTAATTTGTAATGCATTTTACCATAAATTCTACTTTCTTTTGCAGTTTTTTAGCCTAAAACTATCATTTTCTAAAATTTAATCGCTTAAAAAAATTAAATTAGTTATAAAATTATATAAATTTAAATAATCTTTAATGATTTAGCACTTTATTTAAGAAATCTTCAAGGCGTTTATTTTCTGGATTTGTAAAAAACTCACTTGGTTTTTTATCAACTGCAATCTTTCCTTTATCTATAAAAAACACTCTGCTTGCGACATTTTTTGCAAAACCCATTTCGTGTGTTACAACAAGCATTGTAATGCCTTGTTTTGCCACATCTTTCATGATGGCCAAAACCTCACCAACCATCTCCGGATCAAGTGCAGAAGTTGGCTCATCAAATAAAATAATATCAGGGTTTATCGCTAGACTTCTTGCTATTGCAACGCGTTGTTTTTGACCACCGCTTAGTTTGTGTGGATATTCATTTGCCTTGTCTTTAAGTCCAACTTTTTCTAATAAATTTAGCCCAACTTCTTGTGCTTTTTTTTCATTATAAATTCCTGCATTAATTGGAGCTAGGGTTAAATTTTCAAGAACAGTTTTATTGGAAAAAAGATTAAAATGTTGAAAAACCATACTTACTTTTTGGCGAATTTTATTAATATCTGCGTTTTTATCTAAAATATTTTGATTTTTTATATAAATTTCACCACTAGTTGGTTCTTCAAGGCGGTTAATACATCTTAAAAATGTGCTTTTACCACCACCACTTGGTCCAATTATTGCGACAACTTCACCTTTTTTTATCTCAGTAGAAATACCATCTAAAACCTTTAATTTTCCATAATTTTTATATAAATTTTTAATTTTTATCAAATTTTCAGTCATTTTTATTAAGCCTTGTTTCAAGTATTTTTGCTAAAAGAGTAAAAAATTTCACACTTGCATAGTAAATAACTGCCGCAAAAAGTATAGGTTGAGCTGTAAAAAGTGTAGCTTGAAGACTTTGCGAAAACATTGTTAAGTCAAATATACCTATCATTCCAACAACCGAAGTTTCTTTAAAAAGTGATATAAACTCATTTGCAAGAGCTGGTAAAATATTTTTTATAGCTTGTGGAAAAACTACTTTTCTCATCGAAACTCCATAGCTAAGTCCCATAGCTCTTGCTGCTTCCATTTGTCCTTTATCTACGCTATTTATACCAGATCTTACTATTTCAGCAACATAAGCCGAACTGTTTAGGCCAAGAGCAATTATTGCTGCATAAAGACTATTTGACCAAGCTGCAAAAACTATAAAAGCAAAAACCATAAGTTGTATTAGTATTGGTGTTCCACGTATTAAATCAATATATTCATCAATAATAAAATTTAAAACTTTTATATTTAAAAATTTTAAAAATGCCAAAATAAAACCTAAAACTATACCTATAAAAATACCACCAACAGTAAGTTTAATCGTTATTAAATAGCTTGTTATATAAGATAGTTTTTGTGCTTGGCTTAAATCTTTTGGATATGTGTAATAAACTGCTACTATGATAACTATTATAAAAAATAAAAATTTTAAGATATTTTCTTTTTTCAATCAATTGCCTTTAAAAAATTTAAACTAAAAGAATACTGAAATTTTGATATTTTTTAGCTTAAATTTAAGAAATTTATTTTTAAATTTATAAATGCCACATAGCTTTAGCAAAAAATACAATTATTATGCATAAAACTAAAGCAATGAGATGTGAAAATTTGCCAAATGGATCTGGTTTTTTTAATATAGCTACAAAATATACTGAAATAAAAGTTATAACGCACATAAAAATAATCGTAAGAATTTTAAGACTTAAAAAAATTTGTAAATTTGAGTTAAAAAATCCTTTTGAAATACCGACATAATGACTTCCAAGCCAAATTCCACTTATCAAAAGCAGTAAAAATATCACGCCAAAAACAACCCCACTTCCTTTCGTGTAGGCTTTTTTAACACTTTTATACGCTTTTTCATCCACGCTTTTTTTAGAAAAAGGATAAATGATGACATCAAAAAAAACATATCCTATAAAAAATATTGCACAAAGTAAATGCATAAATAAAGCAAAAAAATACATTTTAATTCCCAAAAATTTATTTTATAAATTTTAGCTAATTTAAAACTAGATTATAATGATTTAAATCAATTAAAAAACTAAAAGATATATTTAATTTAATTTTAGATAAAATCAAAGAATTATTTTTTGTAGCGATCGGAGAGTTATGAATTTTAGTACATATTTAGCTATTGGGCTTTATTTTGTGATTTTGCTTTTTATAGGAAAAATTTCTTATAATAAAAATGCTGGATTAAACGAATATTTATTAGATAATAGAAGCCTTGGTCCTTTTGTTACAGCTTTAAGTGCTGGGGCAAGCGATATGAGTGGATGGATGCTTTTAGGACTTCCTGGAGCGATTTTTTTAAGTGGACTTTGCAATATTTGGATAGCTATTGGACTTACAATCGGGGCTTGGTGTAATTATAAATTCTTAGCAAAAAGACTTAGAGTTTATACAGAAGTAGCCGATGATAGTGTAACAATACCTGATTTTTTAGAAAATAGATTTAAAGATAAGACAAAGGTTTTAAGAATTGTCTCAGGACTTGTTATTTTAGTTTTTTATACACTTTACGTAAGCAGTGGGGTAATTGCAGGCGGAAAAACATTTGCTAGTTTTTTTGGACTCCCTTTTGCACTTGGAGCAATTTTAACAACTTTAATTGTTGTATTTTATACATTTTTTGGTGGTTTTAAAGCTGTTTGTTTAACAGATGCTTTTCAAGGTGCGCTTATGTTTTTGGTGCTTATTATAATTCCTGTTGGAGCATATTTTGCACTTGATTTAAATAATACAAGTTTTTTTAAAGAGGTTTTAAAATATGAAAATATCGCTTCTAGCCAGCATTTAAATCCATTTTCAAATCAGACATTTTTAGGTATTTTGGGACTTCTTGCTTGGGGGCTTGGATATTTTGGACAACCTCATATAATAGTTAGATTTATGGCTATAAGAAGTTCAAAAGAGCTTGATCAAGCTAGAAATATAGGAATTTCATGGATGGCTTTGGGGCTTTTGGGTGCTGTTTGCAGCGGGCTTATTGGTTTTGTTTATTTTAATCAGCAAGGAATTAACCTAAAAGATGCTGAAACTGTATTTTTGGAACTTGGTAAAACACTATTTCATCCATTTTTTGTAGGAATTATTATAACTGCTGTTTTGGCTGCTATAATGAGTACTATGTCAAGCCAGCTTTTAGTTACAGCAAGTTCAGTTACAAAGGATTTTATTTTTGCTTTTTATAAAAAAGATGTAAGTGCAAAAACTCAAACACTAATAAGCAGAATTTCAGTTGTATTTATAGCTGTAATTTCAACATTTTTAGCTTTTGTTTATAAAAATACTGTTTTAGGAGTTGTAGGAAATGCTTGGGCTGGATTTGGTGCTAGCTTTGGTGCAGTGCTTTTATTTAGCCTATATTCAAAAAAAATGACCGCACTCTCAGCACTTCTTGGTATGGTAAGTGGTGGTGGAGTAGTTATTTTATGGATAGTTTTTAATCTATCAAGTGTGGTTTATGAAATACTTCCTGGTTTTTTTGTTTCAAGCCTTGTAATAATTCTAGTAAATAAATATAGTGAAGTTTTAGGAAAAATGACAGATGAGCCAAAGCAAAATGTGATATTTGAAGAATTTGATAAGATGAAAGCAAGAAGCAATGACAAATAATTTAGTCAAATGTCCAAAATGTGGTAATGAATTTCCTATAAATGAAAGTATAAAAGAGGAATTAAAGCAAGAATATAATGCTAAATTTTTAAGCATAAAAAGTGATTTTGATAAGAAAATAAATGATTTAAAACAAAAAGAGGCAAAATTTGATGAAAATTTACAAAATGCTGTAAATTTACAGCTTCAAAAAGAGCGTTTAAGCTTAGAAGCAAATTTAAAAAGCAAATTTGAAGCTGAAAATAAAGCCTTAATTGAAACTTTAAAAAATGACTTAAAAGAGCAATCAAGCAAAATTTCAGAGCTTAATAAACAAACTGCCGAAATTGAAGCGCTAAAAAGAAAAAATTTAGAACTTGAAGCTGAGTATAAAGCAAAAATGGAAATTTCTTTAAATGAGAAACTAAAAGATGAAAAAGAAAAAATTTCAAAACAATTAAATGATGAAAATGAACTCAAATTTAAAGAATTTGAAAAGCAAAAAGATGATTTAATAAAACAAATTAATGAGTTAAAAAGAAAAAGTGAACTTACTTCACAGCAACTCCAAGGTGAGGTTATGGAACTTGCTATTGAGGAGTTTTTAAGCGCGAAATTTCCACTTGATGAAATTTTAGAAGTTAAAAAAGGCGTAAATGGAGCTGACTGCGAACATATCGTAAAAAATGAATTTGGTATTAAGTGTGGAAAAATAATTTATGAAAGCAAAAGAACTAAAAATTTTGGCTCTGATTGGATAGCAAAACTAAAAGATGATATGCTTCAAAGTAGTGCAGATATCGGGGTTTTAGTAACTCAAACTATGCCAAAAGAACTCAATAGAATGGGACTAATGGATGGCGTTTGGGTTTGTAGTTTTGATGAGTTTAAAGGACTTTGCGCAGTGCTTAGAGAAAGCATCATAAAAATATCAAGCGCAAAAGTAAATTCTCAAAATACTGATTTAAAAATGGGACTTTTATATAAATATCTAACTTCCAATAAATTTAAAATGCAAGTTGAAATGGTTGTTGAAAGTTTTAATAATATGCAAAATAGCCTAATAAAAGAGCAAAATGCGATGAAAAAGATCTGGAAAGAAAGAGAAGTTGCTATAGAAAAAGCAAGAGATAGTGCTATTGATATGTTTGGTGAAATAAAAGGCATTGCCGGTGAAAGTGTCGCAAGTGTTGAGAGCTTGGAAATTGAAAATATCTTAGAATTAAAAGATGAATGAGTTTTTTTAAAAAATAGTTTTGGTTTTTTGTTTTGTAAATTTATCAAATACAGCGAATTATTTTTTTGTGAAATAAAATTAGTTCGTATTTAAAAATATATGAGTTTATGAAATTTGCCAAAGAGTAGGAAAAATTTAGAACTTTTGCAAATTTTTATGCTAAGTTGTTTTAAATAAAATTATAAATTTGCCACCAAAAAGGTGGCAAAAGTTTATTTAACCTCTATTTTTTTAGCAACTTTTGGAGCTACTTTTGGAATTGAAATTTCTAAAACTCCATTATTAAAAGATGCCTCTATGTTTTCGTTATCTACACTATCAGGAAGTGAAAAACTTCTACTAAATTTGCCAAAAACACTTTCTACTTTGTAGTAGTCATCTTCTTTAATTTCATTTTTAATTTTTCTTTCTCCACTTATTGAGATATGGTTTTTATCCAAATCAACACTAACATCTTCTTTTTTAACTCCTGGAAGATCAACTTCTATGTAGTATGCCTTATCATCTTCTCTTGTATTTACAGATGGAGTAAATCCAGAAATACTTTTTTCACTACTTAGTGGAAGATTGAAAAATCTATCTCCAAGTTCTGAAAAACTGATGAATGGTTCATATCTTTTAACTTTCATAATTTTCTCCTTTAAGTTAAATTATTTATTTAAATTGAGTGTATTATACTAAACTTTATAAAAAATGTCAAGTATTTTTAGCAATTAAATATTATAAGTGCTAATAAAATTTATAAATATAAATTTATTTTAAATTAATGCTTAAAATTAAACTAAAAATTTACTCAAATGTTTTATAAATTATTATAATTTAATAATTATTTAGATAAAATCAACTAATCATTATTTTATGAAAGGATAAGAATGTCTATTGAAAATAAAAAAAGAAGAGATTTTATAGGACTTTCTTTTACTGCGGTTGCAGCAGTTGGCGGGCTTGCCGGACTTGTAGCTATGAAAAAAACCTGGGATCCGCTTCCAAGCGTTAAAGCTGCAGGTTTTACAACAGTTGATTTAAGTGCTGTTGTAGAAGGGGAGCTTTATCAAACCCAGTGGAGAAAAAAACCTATTTTCATACTTAAAAAATCATCTGATATGAAACCTGATGATTCTAGGGATGTTGTAGTTGGAGATGCTAGATATACAGTTTGTATCGGGCTTTGCACACATTTGGGTTGTATTCCAAGCTTTAAAAATAACCAATTTATTTGTGCCTGTCATGGTGGGCTTTTTGATGCTAGTGGAAATGCAACTTTTGGGCCACCGCCTCGTGGGCTTGATATCCCTCCGTTTAAGATAGAAGGAACAACTTTGGTTTTAGGCGAAGTTGGACCTGAGTATGAAAAACTTGTTGGCAAAGCATAAGGAGGATTAGATGGCGAGAATTAGAAAAGCTACTAGTCTTGGTGATTGGTTTGACCAGAGACTAGCTATAAATAAGTTTTGGAAAGTTATGGTTGCTGAGTATTGGATACCTAAAAATATCAGCTTTCTTTGGGCTATGGGAGTTATCCTTTTAGCACTTTTTGTTCTTTTAATAATAAGTGGCTTAATGCTAATGTGTTATTATAAGCCTGATGCTATGCTTGCATTTGATAGTGTTAATAAAACAATTATGCAAGAAGTAGAGTATGGATGGCTTTGGCGACATATACACGCAATTGCTGCTTCAGTTACATTCTTAATTATATATATTCATACACTAACAGGAATTTATTACCGCTCTTATAAGCAAGGCAGAGAGATGATTTGGATAAGTGGTATTATACTTATGGTTGTTTTCTCAGCTGAGGCATTTAGTGGATATATGCTTCCTTGGGGACAGATGAGCTATTGGGCAGCCCAAGTTATAACTCAACTTTTTGGTGGAATTCCATTTATTGGAGATGCTGTTGTTGAGTGGATGAGAGGAGATTATGCAGTAAGTGACCCAACTTTAACAAGATTTTTTATGCTTCATGTTTGTTTGCTTCCACTTGTTGTTATAGTTGCTTTAGCACTTCACTTTTATGCTTTAAGATTTCCACATGTAAATAACCTAACAGGTGAGGAAATAGATTTTGACTTAGAAGCTGAAAAATATTTAGAAGGAAAAACAAAAGAGAGTAAAGTTATTCCATTTTGGCCTGGATTTTTGGCAAAAGACTTTTATTATGTTTCTATATTTATGGTATTTTTCTTCTATCTTGTAGGATTTAATTTTGGTTTTGCAATGGATCCTATAAATTTCGATCCAGCAAATAGCTTAAAAACACCACCGCATATATATCCTGAATGGTATTTTTTATGGGAATATGAAATTTTAAGAGGATTTTTCTTTGATGTTGGGCCTTTAAAAGCTGCTGATATCGGGCTTATTGCATTTGCTTTTGCTATGGTTTCATTAGCATTTATTCCATGGCTTGATAGAAGTGATGTTGTAGCTCCTGCCCATAAAAATAAAGGATTTTTCGTATGGTTTTGGGTGCTTTTAGTTGATTTAATACTTTTAAGTGTGTTTGGTAAATTACCTGCTGATGGCTCTACTTTTGGAATTGCAAATACTTATATAGGTTTTGTTTTATCAATGCTTTATATTATTCTAATCCTAGTTGCATTGCCGCTTGTAACTATCGCAGAAAGAAAAAGGGGTTAAGATGAAAGGGTTAAAACCATTATTAGTAGTTATATTTTTTACACTATTGTTGTATTGGGGGATAGAGCCTTACGCTCATTCAAAACTTAATCCACATGTTGATCCGGCAAATTATGATTTTGCGGCTGAAGATATAACTTTAGCAAAATCTAATGTTAAAAAAGCAGAAGAAAATGTTAAAAAAGTAGAAAAATCAGGTCTTGAAGATATGATAAAAAATGCAAAACTTGACCTTAATAATGCTAAGTCAAATTTAGATAAATACAGTGCTTTTTGGGATGAGATAAACAAAATAGATTTAACAAAAGGCAATGCCGCAACTGGTGCAGAAACATTTTTAATGGCTGGATGTACAGCATGTCACGGTGTTGAGTCAGCTGGTATGCCAGCTGCGTTAAGTGCAATGGATTCAAGTCAAGCTTATGGAGTAAATCCACCTGATTTGAGTATAGCTGGTAAGATATTTGATGATAAATTTTTAGCAGCACTTATTAAAGATCCAGTTATGGCTCAAAAGCTAGATCATAAATTTGGCGATGAAGTCCCTTATCCAATGCCTGGATTTTTCGGCGTAGGTGGTGATATAAATCAAGAATTAGCTGATATTGTTGCATACTTAAAATCAATCGTTCCAAGCGATGATGGCATAGTAGAGCTTTATGCAAATAAAATGGTTGCAAAAGATGAATTAAGCGAAAATGACAAAGCTAAATTTATAGATGGTCTAAGTAAAAATGATAAAGAAAATATCATAAATAAAGTAATCTATGCAGATGCTTGTCAAAGATGCCATGATATGAAATATGATGATGTTTATGCCGATGGAGATAAATCAAGCATTGCAGCATATCTTGGTTCAACTCCACCTGATCTTTCTATGTATATAAGATCAAGAAGTAAAGAATTTTTACATAACTTTTTGAATGATACTCAAAAGATGCTTCCAGGAACTGCTATGCCAAGAGTTGGCTTAAATAAAGAAAGTGAAACTAAAGTCATAGAATATATGGAAAATATTGGAGATAGCAAAAAAGCTGAAAGAGAAAGCTTATCTATTTACATAATGATATATTTTGTGATACTTGCTGTATTTGCTGGACTTTGGAAGAGAAAAGTTTGGTCAAGTCTTCACTAAGTTAAAATTTACCGCTTTAAACGGCGGTAAATTTTTTATACTTAAATTTAAAATTATAATAAAAGATTTATTTTATATATTTTTGTGAGAGCTATTTTTTCTACTTTGCATTTTTATATAAATATGAAGCAGATCAATTGCTGCTGGAGTTATGCCGCTAATTTCACTTGCTGCAAATAAAGTTGGTGGGTTAAATTTATTTAGCTTTTCAACTACTTCATTGCTAAGGCCTGAAATTTTTTTAAAGTCTAAATCGCTAGGAATTTTAACATTTAACATCTCTTTCATTTTTTTGACTTCATCAAGTTGCATTTGAATGTAAAAATAATATTTGCATTCTATTAAAATTTCCTCACAACTTCTATCATCTAAATTTTCAAAAAAACTGTTAATTTGTTTTAATTTTTCTTTGTTAAAGCTTTTTCTAGCGACTATTTTTTGCCAAGTAACGATATTTGTTATTTTTTCTTCACCAAGTTTTTCTAAAAAAGCATTATTTTCATTTGATGGATTAAGTGAAGTGTTGGTTAAAAAGTCCATTCCTTTTTTGACATTTTCTTTTACTTTTTGTGAAAAATTATAAATTTCATCATCTAAAAGCCCGATATTTTGTCCATACTCACATAGTCTTAAAAATGCATTATCTTCTCTTAGTAAAAGTCTATATTCAGCCCTACTTGTAAACATTCTATATGGCTCTTTTGTTCCTTTTGTAACAAGATCATCTATCATAACACCGATATAAGCTTCATCTCTTCTTAGTATCAAAGGGCTTTTTTCATCAGCTTCAAGTGAGGCATTTATACCAGCCATAAGTCCTTGAGCCGCGGCTTCTTCGTATCCAGTTGTGCCATTTATCTGTCCAGCTAGAAAAAGTCCTTTTATCTTTTTTGTCTCAAGTGAGTGTTTTAATTCAGTAGGCTCGACAAAATCATACTCAATTGCATATCCATGTCTTACAATTTTAGCGTTTTCAAAGCCTTTTATTGTTTTAAGCATTGCTTTTTGTACCTCAAATGGAAGCGAGGATGAAAGCCCATTTATATAATATTCAGTTGCATCTTTTGTTTGAGGCTCAATGAAAAGGTGATGTCTATCACGGTCGCTAAATCTATTCACTTTATCTTCTATGCTAGGGCAGTATCTTGGTCCCACACCTGCTATTTGTCCTGTAAAAATTGGAGCTTTATCAAAATTTGCTCTTATTATTTCATGTGTTTTTTCATTTGTATAAGTTATATAGCAAGGAAGCTGTTTAGGATTGAAATTTTTTGTTCTTAGACTAAATGGTTTTGGATTTTCATCTCCGCCTTGAATTTCTAAATCTTTAAAATCGATACTAGTTCCAAGAACTCTCGAGCAAGTTCCAGTTTTTAATCTCCCCATGTTTAAGCCAAGACTTTTCAATGACTTTGATAAAGATTTTGAACTTAGCTCTCCAACTCTTCCTGCTTCAAGTTTATTTGTGCCAACATGAATTAGTCCGTTTAAAAAAGTTCCTGTTGTAATTATTAATTTTTTAGTATAGTAAATACTATCAAGATGAGTTTTTACGCCCTGTATTTCTCCATCTTTCGTTAAAATTTCAGTTGCAATTTCTTGGGTTACATCTAAATTTTTTGTGTTTAAAAGTGTATTTCTTTGATAAATTCTATATTTATCCATGTCAATTTGAGCTCTACTTCCTCTAACTGCTGGACCTTTGCTTTCGTTTAATACACGAAATTGAATACCACACTCATCAGTTGCTACACCCATCCAGCCGCCAAGAGCATCTATTTCTTTTACTAGGTGTCCTTTTGCTAAGCCTCCAATTGCAGGATTGCAGCTTGCTGCTCCGATTTGCTCTGCTAAAATCGTTATAAGAAGAGTTTTTTTACCCATTTTTGCAGCAGCCAAACATGCTTCAATTCCAGCGTGTCCACCACCTACGACTATTACATCATAATTCATTTTCTATATTCCTTTAAAATTAAAGCCTAGATTTTATCAAAATTTATGTTAATTTTATATAATGTGACTTCAATTTCAAACTAAAATATATAAAAGGAAAAATTTTGAGTTTTATTTCAGATTTGGCAAATTTAGTCATAAAAACAGAAGATATTACAAAAGAAGATGCTTTAAAGTTAGCCTGTAGCAGTGATTTAGAAGAGCTTTTAAAAAATGCTGATAAAATAAGAAAACATTTTTGCAAAAACAATTTTAACCTCTGCTCAATCATAAACGCAAAATCAGGAAAATGTAGTGAAAACTGCAAATATTGTGCTCAATCAGCTCATTTCAAAACGAATTCACCAAATTACTCACTTTTAAACAATGATATAATTTTTAAAGAGGCTTTAAAATTTGAAGAAAAAGGTGTTCACAGATTTTCTTTAGTTATGAGCGGAAAAGGTGTAAAAGATAACTCAGATGAGCTTAATAGGCTTGAAGAAATTTATAAATACTTAACTAAAAACTCTAAGATCCATCTTTGTGGTTCTTTTGGTATAGTTAGTCTTGAAACTCTTAAAAAATTGAAAAATGCAGGGCTTAAAACATATCATCACAATCTTGAAACCTCAAGACGCTTTTTTCCAAGAATTTGTTCAACCCACACTTATGATGATAGGATAAATACCATTAAAAACGCGAAATTAGCCGGACTTGATGTTTGTAGTGGAGCGATTTTTGGAATGGGTGAGAGTTTAGAAGATAGAATTGATTTAGCATTTGATTTAAAAAAGCTTAATGTCTCAAGTGTGCCTTTAAATATCTTAACACCGATAAAAGGAACTCCACTTGAGAATTTATCTCCATTACCAAAAGATGAAATTTTAAAAAGTATTGCAATTTTTAGATTTATTTTACCAAAGGCTTATTTAAGATATGCAGGTGGAAGAAATAATCTTGGCGAGTTTGTAGAAGCTGGATTAAAAGGTGGTATAAACTCAGCTTTAACGGGAGATTTTTTAACAACCAAAGGCGATGGTGTTGAAAATGATAAAAATATGGTTTTAAAAAATGGATTTGAAATTTAAAATGCAAATTTGGAGAGAATATGTTTAATGGACTTATAAGAGAATTTGGTGAAGTTGTAAAATTTGATGGAAAAACTTTAAGTTTAAAGTCAAATTTAAAGCCAAATATAGGTGATAGCATTGCTGTAAATGGAGCTTGTCTAAGTGTAGTAAAAGTTTTTGATAATGGCTTTAATGTTGAGCTTAGTGATGAGAGTAAAAGTGTTTTGGCGGTGCAGAATTTAAAAGGCAAAGTTCATTTAGAGCCTGCTTTAAAAGTTGGTGATAGAGTTGATGGACATTTTGTGCAAGGTCATATTGACGGACTTGGAGAAATTTATAAAATAACTACTTTAAAAAGCGGGTTTGATTTTTTTATAAAACTTCCTTTAAATTTGATGCCTTTGATGGCAAACAAAGGAAGCGTGGCAATTGATGGAGTTAGTTTAACAATAAATGAAGTTTTAAAAGATGGCATAAGGCTTACTATCATCCCACTAACTATGAAAGATACGCTTTTTGGTGAATATAAAGTAGGCAGAGTCGTAAATGTAGAAAGCGATCTTTTGGCAAGATATACAAAACGAATTTTGGGTTATAAGGATAAAAAAAAGGAACTTTCATGGGAAGAGATAGATCATATCTCAAGCCTTTATTAAATAATGATTTTGTAAATTTAGGCTTTACAAATATATTTGGAGGTGTTTCAAAAAAACCATTTGAAAGCTTAAATTTAGGCTCTCATGTTGGAGATATCGCAGAAAATGTTATAAAAAATAAAAAGATTCTACAAAATAATTTAGGTGTTGAAAAAATTATTTTTATGGAGCAAATTCACAGCGATAAAGTTGAAATTCTAAAAAGCCATAACCAAATTTTGCAACCATGTGATGCTGTGATTACAAATTTAAAAAATATTGCACTTTGTGTTATGGTGGCTGATTGTATGCCAGTTATTTTATATTCAAAAAAATGCGTAGCTGCTGTTCATGCAGGAAGAAGTGGAGTTTTAAAACATATTATTTCAAAAACCATAAATTTAATGAAAGATGAGTTTAAAGTAGATGAAATTTCACTTATTATAGGACCTTTTATACAAAAAAATTGTTATGAAATAGGTGATTTAGATTTAAAAGAATTTAATAAATTTGTAGTTTTAAATGATAAAAATAAAAGATGTTTTGATTTAAAAAGTGCAGTTTTAGATGAGATTAAGAATTTAAATTTGCACAATGTGGAAATTTCAAAAATTTGCACGCATTGTAATAAAAACTACTTTTCATACAGAAGAGATAAAATAACTGGAAGATTTGCAGGTTGGGTGTATTTAAAGTAAAATTAAGATATTTTTGATAGAATTAAGCCTTTATTTCACACACGCAAATCCTTATTTAGTTGCAAATTTGCTAAGGTGCGTGGAGGAAAAAAACTAAATATTTTTAAGGAGAAACTCATGATTACAATGAGAGATTTACTAGAATGTGGTGTACATTTCGGTCACCAAACAAGAAGATGGAACCCAAAGATGAAAAAATTTATCTTTGGAGAGAGAAAAGGCATTTATATTATAGATTTACAAAAAACTATAAGATATTTTAGACATACTTACAACATTGTAAGAGATGCTGCAGCTGAGGGAAAAACCATTTTATTTGTGGGCACTAAAAAACAAGCTGGCCAAACCCTAAAAGAATATGCTGAAAAATGTGGAATGCCATATGTAAATCATCGCTGGTTAGGTGGTATGCTAACGAATTTTGGAACTATTAGAAAATCAATTAGAAAGCTTGAAGTAATTGAGCAAATGGAAGAAGATGGTTCAGTTGATTTACTAACAAAAAAAGAAGCTTTAATGCTTAAAAGACAAAAAGATAAATTAATTGCTTATCTTGGTGGTATTAGAAACATGGAAAAACTTCCTGATATGATGTTTATAATTGATGTTGCAAAAGAAAAAATTGCCGTTCAAGAGGCTAATAGATTAGGTATTCCTATTGTTGCTCCGCTTGATACAAACTGTGATCCAGACCTTGTAACTTACCCAATTCCTGGAAACGATGATGCGATTAGATCAATTCAGCTATTTTGCAGTGAAATGGCAGAGGCAATCAATGAGGGCAAAGCTTTAAGAGATGAAGATGGTGAAGAAAAAGTTCCTGCAACACAAGAAGAAAAAGATGAAGTTTTAGATGAGGCTATGAATTTGGATGAAATTGATGTAGATGAAATGGAGGATAAAGAATAATGGCAATAACTGCAGCTATGGTAAAAGAGCTCCGTGAGGCAACTGGAGCTGGTATGATGGACTGCAAAAAGGTCCTTGTTGAAACTAATGGCGACATTGAAAAAGCTGTTGCTATTTTAAGAGAAAAAGGTCTTGCAAAAGCAGCAAAAAAAGCTGATAGACTAGCTAGTGAGGGTCTTGCAGGTCTTATTATAAATGATAATTTCACAAAAGCAAGTTTAATTGAAGTAAATTCAGAAACAGACTTTGTTGCTAAAAATGATAAATTTATTACTTTGGTAAATGATACTTTAAAATTAATCCAAAATAATGATATTAAGGATTTAGACGAGCTAAATAAAGCAACTATAAATGGTGAAAATTTTGAAGAATATCTAAAATCACAAATTGCAACAATAGGTGAAAATTTAGTAGTTAGAAGATTTGCCACTATAAAAGGTGAAGCTATAAATGGCTATGTTCATTCAAATGGTAAAATAGCTGTAGCAATTGCTGCAAAATGTGGCAATGCTGACAAAGAAAAAGTAGTTGAGTTTTTGAGAAACTTAGCAATGCACGCTGCAGCAATGAAACCAAAAGTAATAAGCTATAAAGAACTTGATTCAAAGTTTGTTGAAGAAGAACTTATTGCTTTAAAAGGTGAGTTTGAAAAAGAAAATGAAGAGCTTGTAAGACTTGGCAAAACACTTCATCACATTCCTGAGTATGGTAGCAGACTTCAAATAGATGAAAAAGCCATAAAAAAAGCAGAAAATGAGATAAAAGAAGAGCTTAAAAAAGAGGGAAAGCCTGAAAAAATTTGGGATAAAATAATTCCTGGTAAGCTTGATAGATTTTTTGCAGATAACACTGTAATTGATCAAAGATGTACTCTTTTAGGTCAATTTTATGTAATGGATGATAAAAAAACAGTTGAGCAAGTTATAGAAGAAAAAAGCAAAGAACTTGGCGATAAGATAGAGATTACTTCATACGTAAGAATTGAAGTGGGCGAGGGCTTAGAAAAAAAAGTTGATGACTTTGCAGCGGAAGTAGCAGCACAACTATAGGCTAAATATGGAACTTTTAAAGAGTGTGGGATTAAAACATAGTTTTGACTACACTCTTTTTGAAAATTTAAACCTAACTCTTTTAAGTAAGCAAAGTTTGGCTATTTTAGGAGTTAGTGGATGTGGAAAATCTACACTTTTACACATCTTATCTACACTTTTAAAGCCTGATGAGGGCGAGGTATTTTATAAGAACATCTCACTTTATTCGCAAAATACAGATGAAAAACTAAAAATTAGACGACACGATTTTGGTATAATTTTTCAATCACATTACCTATTTAAAGGTTTTAGTGCTTATGAAAATATTGAACTTTCCACACTTCTTACAAAACAAAAAATGGATAATGAGCTTTTTAAAAAGCTTAAAATTGAAAATGTTTTAAATCAAAAAGTTGGAGAATTAAGCGGCGGACAACAGCAGCGCGTTAGTATCGCAAGAGTACTTAGTAAAAAACCAAGTATTATTTTTGCCGATGAGCCAACTGGAAATTTGGACAAAGATACCGCAAGTGATGTTATGAACACTTTATTTAATTATATAAAAAATACAAATTCAGGTCTTATTTTAGTAACTCATGATGAAAAAATCGCTTCAAATTGCGATGAAGTTTATAGACTTGAAAATAAAATTTTAAAAAAAATCAGTTAAAAAATAAAAAACTTTTTAAAACTAAGCAATTAATAATCAAATTTATCATAAAATATCATAAAATATATTATAGGAAGGAAATGCCAAATGAAAATTTTACTAAAAAGCGAAAATCCAGCAGTTTTATCAATAGTTGAAATTTGTTGTGAGAGAGCTGGTTTTGATAGACCTTATACCAAGGATGATGGTGAGTTTGATTTGGTGATAAAGGATTGTGAGAGATTGGAAGATGTAACTGATGATAAAGGAACTCTTTTTTTAGTTCCAAGAAATTTTAAAGATGAGGTAGGAAATGTAAATTTTATCATAAAGCCTTTTTTACCTACTGAATTAATTAAATTTTTAAAAGATTATGAAAGTAAAGCAGATTTTAGTGAGGAAAAATTTTCATTAAATACCAAAGAAAATCTAGATGACAAAATAAGTCCATTAGTAAGTGAAGAAAATTTGAGTAAGCAAATTATTTCTTTAAAAGATGAAGATAAAAAAGATGAACTTGAAAAAATCGGCTCTTTAATAGATGAAATTGATAAGATGGATGATTCAAAAACCAATGACAAAACTCTAAAAGAAGAAGATTCTTTAGATGAATATGAGTTAGATGACTTACTTGAAAATTTAGATGATGATGTGCCTTTAGATGAGTTAATCGGCAAACTTGATGCGGGTTTTGATGATGAGCTTACTTGTAATGAGGAAAAAAAAGAAGAGCTAAATGATGCTGATATTAAGCCTATTTCTATAGATACTGAGTTGTTGGACGAAAATTTAGATGAAACAAAAGAAAATCACGATAAAGATCAAAAATCAAAGCAAGATGAAGTAGAAAAAATAGAAACTAGTAAAGATCTTAAAACTATCCCATTGGTTATGTATGATGAAGAAAATTTAGAAGATGAAGAATCAAAAAAAATAGAAGAAGTTACAAAAGATGAAGAGTCAAAAACTACTGATGAGCTATCTTTTTTTGATGAATATGATGAGGTAAAACCACACAATCCTCCACTAACAGCTCTTGATATCGAAGAGCTTGATGATAGATGTGATGATAAAAATAGCCAAAATTTTGAAGATGATGAATTAGAAGATGATGAATTAAATGATTATGACCTTGATGATGAGTTTAAAATAAAATCTAATGAGTGTGAAAATAAAGATGATAAATCTTGTGAGGCAAAAGATAATGCTTGTAAAAAACAAGACTTTATTAGCTTAAATGACTTGTTAAGCAAAAAAGAAAATGAAACCTCAGATGAGGATCTTAAAAAAATTGCTAAAAAAGAGATGGAAAAAGAGCTTAAAGAGGCTTTGAAAAATGGTAAATTTAAAGAGATTTTTAAAGATATGCAAATTAAAATAAAAATTTCTTTCAAAGAAGATTAATAGTGAAAAAAGCGATAATAATATCAGGACCAAGTGGGAGTGGAAAAAGCTCACTTATAAATAGACTTTTAGAAGATGAAAAAGATATCTACTTCTCTATTTCAAGCACTACAAGAAGCATTAGAGAGGGTGAAAAAGATGGAGTGAGCTATCATTATGTAAGCAAAGATGACTTCAAAAAAGGCATTGAAAATGGTGATTTTTTAGAATGGGCTCTTGTTCATAAAAACTATTATGGAACATCTTTGGTGCCAGTTCAAAAAGCTTTAGATAGTGGTAAATTTGTTATTTTTGATATAGATGTTCAGGGCTTTAAACTCGCAAAAGAGCGCTTAAAAGATGAAATAGTTTCTATTTTTATAACAACTAAAAATAAGGGTGAGTTAAAAAATAGACTTATTAAAAGAGGAACCGATTCAAAAGAAGATATAGAGCGAAGAGTTATAAATGCAGCAACTGAGATGGGACATTTAAACGAATATGATTATCTTATAATAAATGATGATTTCAATGAGTCCTATAAGGCTTTAAAATCAATATTTAACGCTATTAGGTATAATACTAAAAATTTAGATCTTAGTGATATTGTTGATAATTGGATATATGAAAATTAATTTTTAAGGAGAATGGTATGGTTAGTATGCAACAATTATTAATTGTTTTAATAATTATAATTTTGCTTTTTGGTGCAAAGAAAATTCCAGAACTTGCAAAAGGCGTTGGGCAAGGAATAAAGGTCTTTAAAAAAGAGATGGAGAGTGAAGAAAAAACTGAAAAAGTTGAAGCTCAAAAAGATGAAGCCAAAAAAACTGATGAGATAAAAGAAGAAACAAAGGCTTAATAGTTTGAAAGATATAGTTTTCGACAAAATAAAAGAAATTTTAAAAAAAGATTTTGTTTTAGAAAAGCCAAAAGATAAAAACTTAGCTCATTATGCTACACCTTTAGCTTTTTCTTTAGCAAAAGAGCTTCGTAAATCGCCAAAATTAATAGCCGATGAGCTTGCATTAGAGTTTAAAAACAGTGACATTTTTACAGCTAGTCCCCTAAATGGATATTTAAATTTTCACTTAAAACCTGAGTTTTTAGATAAGCTTGCTACAAATGCTTTAAATTCAGGTAAAAATTTTGCAAAAAGCAAAGATAAAAAAGAAAAAATTTTACTTGAATATGTTAGTGCAAATCCAACAGGTCCTCTTCATATAGGACATGTAAGAGGGGCTGTTTACGGAGATACATTAGCAAGAGTTGGAAGATATTTAGGATATGATATCACAACCGAGTATTATATAAATGATGCTGGAAATCAGATAAACATGCTTGGGCTTTCTATCTTTATAACAGGTGCAAATAAATTTTTAAACGCAAATTTAGATTTTGAAGAAAATTGCTACAAAGGCGATTATGTAGAAAATTTATCAGATGAGGCTTTAAAAGAGTTTGGAAAAGATATTTTTAAAAATAAGCAAAATGTAGAAAAATTAAGCCTTTGGGGAAAAGATAAAATGCTTTTGCTAATTAAAGATAATCTTTTAAAGGCTAATATTAAAATTCAAAATTGGGTTAGTGAAAAAAGTTTTGAAAATGAGCTTTTCGATACTTTAGATTGCCTTAAAAAAAATGGCGGAGTATATGAAAAAGACGGTAAAATTTGGATAAATTCTAGTGCACTTGGCGATGAAAAAGATAGAGTTATTATAAGAGAAGATAAAAGGCCTACCTATTTAGCAGGCGATATCGTCTATCACTACAATAAATTTAAAAGAGGATATGATCACTACATAAATATTTGGGGAGCTGATCATCACGGCTATATAAAAAGAGTAAAGTCAAGCATTCATTATCTTGGATTTGATGAAAATAAGCTTGAAGTTATCTTAGCACAAATGGTTAGTCTTTTAAAAGATGGCCAAACTTTCAAGATGAGTAAGAGAGCTGGAAATTTCATACTTATGAGCGATGTTTTGGAAGAAATTGGAAGTGATGCTTTAAGATTTATATTTATAACTAAAAAGTGTGACACGGCTTTAGAGTTTGATGTTTCAGAACTTAGCAAAGAAGATAGTTCAAATCCTATATTTTATATAAATTATGCCCATGCAAGAATTCATCAAATTTTTGCAAAAAGTGAAAAAAAAATAGACGATATAAAAGAAGCTAGTATTTTAAATTTAAATGACGAAGCTTTAAATTTATTATTTGAAGCACTTACTTTAAATGAAGTTTTAGAAGACGCATTTTTAAGTAGAAATTTGCAAAAAATTCCTGATTATCTTAAAAATATAGCTTCAAATTTTCATAAATTTTATAATGAAAACAGAGTTTTAGGTAGTGAGAATGAAGATGCTCTTTTAAAAGTTTTTGCTGTTGTGGCACTTTGTATAAAAACTGGCTTGTCTTTGATGGGAATTGAAGCTAAAAATATAATGACAAAGGAATAAATTTTGCAAAAAGAAGAAAAAAAAGAAGTTGTTAAAAAACTAAGGGAGTTATTTAGCTCAAGAGATGAGTTTTTTAACCATCTCGATTCTAAAGCTTCAAAGATACCAAATACAGATGTTTTAGATTTTGGAGACAATAAAGAATTAAAAGAAATTTATGCAAAATTTTACTCCTATGATTACTCTATAAGAAAGCTTTTGCCTTATCTCTATAAGGCTTATGAAATAAAAATATGAAAATTATTTTAATTTTATTTTTAGGTATTTTTCCTATTTTTGCAAGCACTCTTGAAATTTATAGTGATAAATCCATACTTACAAAAAATATTAAAGAAAATAGTTTTATAGTTCCTTTTGAGCTTGATCAAAAAGATCTTAGTATAAACTCTAATTGCAATATAGAGGAGATAAGTTTTGGAAACAAAATAGAAGATGAAATCTCTTTAAAAAAACAGAGTTTACAAAATAAGTTAAAAGCACTAAAAGATAGTTATGAAATTATAAAAAACTCAAATTTAAACACTATAAATGACATAAAAAATTTAAGTGGCATTTTAAATGATAACCTTACATCTCAAGCTGAGATTTCAAAAGAGATTGATAGTTTATCAAATGAACCAGCTTTTTATACTAAAAAAGTTACAATAAAACAAAGTTGTAAAAACCCAAAAACAACTATAAGCTATCCATTAAATGATGCCTTGTTTAAAACTTTAAATAGTGTAAATTTTAAAGATGGTAAAATTTCCATAAAACAAAGTTTAATAATTTCAAATTTAAAAGAAAACTTAGATGATGTTTTTATAAAAATCTATCCATACAGTGTAAAATCAAGCAAGACTCCTGGAAAATTTACACCTACTTTTATATATAGCGAGGAAACAACGAAAGTTTTCGATGCACCAGCTACGATGAGTATAGCTAAAAACGATTCCTTAAAAGCTTCAAATTTAGAAGTTAGCCAAAATCAAAATAAAATTAATTTTTTTGAAATTTCAAAGCAGCATTTAAAAGCATTAAAAGAAAATATTATTATTTTAAATAGCCAAGTATTGGATGCAAATTTAACAAATTATATTGATGCATATAGTGGCTCAAAAGCTTATATTGCCGCCAGTTTTAGCCCTAAGAATGATATAAATGAGGCTTTAACTCAGTTTTTTTTAAATGATGTTTTTGTACAAAATTCCTATGAAAGCAAGATATCAAAAAACAAAATTTCAACTTATTTCTTTGGGCTTAATAATTTAATATGGGTCTCAAAAGTGGATCTAAATAATAATGAAGCAAAATTTAATATAAAAAATAACTCATCAGTAGATCAAAATATAACTTTTGTAACAAAAATTCCAGTAAATGTAGAGGTTGAAATTTTGGGTGATTTAAATGGAAGTGCTGGTTCAAATGGCAAAATAGAAAAAAATTTTGTACTTAAAAACAATGAAGAAAAGGTTATAAATTTTGGCTATAAGGAGATTAAAACTTCTAAATAATATAATTTATAATGTTTTTATAAATTACGGCATCTACTTTTAGGTTTATAGCATTTAGCAGGTCCTTTTCATAATTTTCAATAATTATGGCTATTTTGCTATCAAAAAGATAAAACTCAGCTAATTTTACAACTTCTTTTGCTATTGAAATATTATTTTTTTCTATGATTATAAATTTGGCTTTTAGTGCATTTGCTAAAATAGCTTCATTTAAATTCCTAGCAATGACGCTAAAAGTTTTGCCATTGTCTTTAGCATTTTTTATAAAATCTTCATTGTACTCAAAAATTAAATTATCAAAATTTAAGATATTTTCAACTGTTTGAATTAAATTAAAATTCTTGTATTCTATTAGTTTATGTCCTATTATTTGCATATTTTATTCCTTGTTTATGCACTCTTTGCAGATATAATCTCCATTTTTTATAACGCTTTCTTTTATGTCGATAAAAGTACCACATTTTTTGCATTCTACAAAATTTTGTATTTTTTTATCGCTATTTTTTGGTCTTTGAAATCTTGGTAATATAAAAAAATAAATTATTGCTATGATAATTCCAAGCATTAATATTTTAGCCATTTTTCTCTCCTTTAAAAGTTAGAAATACTCTATTTTGATATCTGTTAAGTCTATAATCTTTTAAATTTTTTATCTCATTTTCTGCATTTGAGCCTTTGTATAGTAAAAATAAAGTTTCTTTGTTGTAAAAACCTTTACAAATTTCTAAAAGCAAATCAGCTCTCATTAAAGCTCTTGATGTTATTAAATCAGCTTGAAATTTAGTTTCATCTTCTATTTTTTTCGAGTGTATTATAACATTTTCAAGTTCTAGATTTATTTTTGCATACGTTAAAAAAGATGATTTTTTAACATTTGGTTCAAATAAATGCCATTTACAATCTTTCAAAACAAGAGCTAAAAAAATAGCAGGAAATCCAGCACCGCTTCCAACATCAATTGCTATTTTTGGTGAGTTTGTTATAAATTTAAGTCCATTTAGGCTATCTTGCATTACAAATTCTAAATTTTCATACTTTGTAAGGCTATGGATTTTATTAAATTTAGATAGAATTTTACCAAATTTTTCAGTTTTTTGTTTAAAATTTGAACTATGAATAATTTCATCAAGATTAGTCATAAAAGATGTCCCATTTGACTTTTTTTAACTTTTAAATACTCCTCATTATAACTATTTGGTTTAATTATTAGAGGAATTCTTTTTTCTACTTTTATAAAATGAAGCCCTTTTAATTTATCTGGATTATTTGTTAACATATTTATTTTATCTATTTTGTAGTGTTTTAGGATAAAATCTACAATTTCATAAGTTCTTTCATCTGCCCTAAAGCCAAGTTGATGATTTGCCTCAATTGTATCAAGGCCTTTATCTTGTAGGGCATAGGCATTTATTTTATTAAAAAGACCTATATTTCGCCCTTCTTGTCTTAAGTAAATTACCATTCCACCATTTTTAGAAATGTATTCTAAACTTTTTTGAAGTTGTTCCCCACAATCACATTTAAGACTTCCAAGAGCATCTCCTGTTAGGCATTCTGAGTGTATTCTTACATTTACAATTTCGTTTAATGGCTCTTTTAAAATAACCAAATGTTCTTTTTCATTTTCTTTAAAAGTTTGCACTTTGAACTCGCCAAATTTAGTTGGTAAATTTGCTAAATTTGAGATTTTTATATCCATTTTTATCCAATCATTTGAAATTTAAGCTTGCATTATACCTAAATTTGACAGGTCTTTTATAATGAAATTAAAATATTAAAATTAAATTTTTAATAGATTATTTACTAGCTATATGATAAAATATAAACTTATTTTGATATTTGATAGATATAAAAGGATTATAGATGTTTAGAAGATTTAGAAGATTAAGAAGAAATGTAGCAATTAGAGATTTGGTAAGAGAAACACATTTGAGTGTTGATGATTTGATTTATCCACTTTTTGTTGTTCCAGGAAGTAGAGTAAAAAAAGAAACTCCTTCTATGCCAGGTGTTTTTCAGATGAGTATTGACGAGCTTTTAAAAGAATGTGAAGAAGTTGTAAATTTAGGTATAAAATCTATTTTATTGTTTGGAATTCCTGATGTAAAAGATAGTGTTGGAAGTGATGCATTAAGTGATGATGGAATTATTGCAAGAACTTTAAGAGCTATAAAAGAAAAGTTTCCAAATTTATATGTTATAACTGATCTTTGCTTTTGTGAGTATACTGATCACGGACATTGTGGAATTTTATGTGGAGATACAGTAGATAATGATGCAACACTTGAAATTTCAGTTAAACAAGCTTTAATTCATGCTAAAAATGGCGCTGATATGATAGCTCCAAGTGGTATGATGGATGGAATAATAGAAAACCTGAGAAAAGGACTTGATGAGAATGGCTATGAGAGTTTACCTATTATGGCATATTCAACCAAATTTGCAAGTGCTTATTATGGACCATTTAGAGATGTAGCAGAAAGTAGCCCTAGTTTTGGAGATAGAAAAACTTATCAAATGGATCCAGCAAATCGACTTGAAGCTATAAACGAAAGCTTGGAAGATGAAAAAGAAGGAGCTGATATTTTGATGGTAAAACCAGCACTAGCATATTTAGATATCATAAGAGATTTGAAAAACAAAACATTACTTCCAGTTTGTGCCTACAATGTAAGTGGTGAATATGCCTTGTTAAAAGCTGGGGAAAAAGCAGGTGTAATTGATTATAAAAAAGTAATGCTTGAAACTATGATTTCTATAAAAAGAGCAGGAGCTGATTTAATTATAACCTATCACGCTAAAGAGCTAGCTAAAATTTTAAATAAATAGAAGATATTATGAAAGATTTTTTAACTCTAAATGACTTTAAAAAAGAACAAATCTTAGAAATTTTAGAAATTGTAAAAAATATAAAAAATGAAGTAAAAAAAGGTATTTTTACGCCTTATTTAAAAAACCAAACTCTAGCAATGGTTTTTGAAAAAAATTCAACTAGAACAAGGATAAGCTTTGAAGTTGGAATGTATCAACTTGGTGGACATGCACTTTTTTTAGATAGTAAAACGACTCAGTTAGGGCGTGGTGAGCCGATAAAAGATACAGCAAGAGTAATATCATCTATGTGTGATATGGCTATGCTTAGAGTCTACAGACATGCAGATTTAAAAGAATTTGCCAGATTTGCGGAAATTCCAGTTATCAATGGGTTAAGTGATCTTTTTCATCCAGTTCAATTAATGGCTGATTATCTAACTATGGTGGAACTTAATGTTGGTAAAAATATAGCCTATATTGGTGATAGTAATAATATGTGTAACTCGTGGCTAAATTTGGCAAGCATTATGGGTTTAAATTTAAGCGTTGCAATTCCAAAAAATTATAAAATAAATGATGAAGTTTTGAAAATAGTAATGAACAATGCAAAAATAAGTGGTGCAAAAATAACAATAACAAGTGATCCAAAAATCGCAATAAAAGATGTAGATGTTGTAGCTACTGATACTTGGTTTTCAATGGGCGATGAGGTTAGCAAGGATCAAAAAGTAAAAGATTTTGAAGGTTTTTTAATAGATGAAGATTTAATGAATTTAGCTAAAAAAGATGCAATTTTACTTCATTGCTTGCCAGCCTATAGGGGATATGAAATAAGTGATAAGGTCTTTGAAAAGCATAGTAAAGAGATTTTTTTGGAAGCCGAGAATAGACTTCACGCACAAAAAGGTATTATGGTTTGGCTTAATAATGCGTGTAAAAACTCATAAGAGGTGAAAATGGATAAAGAAATAGAAAAAATAGAGCAAGATTTTGGAAAAGATCAAACAATTTTTGAAATTTTAAACACCGAAAATAGCGATAAAAAGACTATTATGCTAAAGAAAGGCTCATGGAAAAATAGATATCCATGGTTTGGTATAGATGCTGATAAAAATATTTATTCAGTTTTATCGCTCAAAAGTCTAACTTCACTTATAAATAGCTATAAAAATGTTGCAAGGGAGAATTTTGATTTAAAACTTGAAAAAAGTATAGCAAGGACTTTGCCAATTGATTTTGGAGATGTTTGGAGTGTTTGTATGGAAGAAATTAAAAAACTTGCTTTATTGGATCCTGAACTTCAGGTTTCAAATTTAGATCTTGATAAAATAGTTGATAATGTAAAGCTTAAATATCCAAATTTATTTGTTGATATTGATAATATGATAAGGGGAAATGTTGAAAACTTTAAACACAATTGATTTTGATGCATATGCAAAATATTCAAAACCAGGACCAAGATATACAAGCTATCCAACTGCTTTGGAATTTAGTGAAAAATTTACCTATGACGAATATTTAAACGAGTTAAAAAAACAAGATAAAAATAGACCACTTTCTTTATATTTTCATCTTCCATTTTGTCGTTCTGCCTGTTATTTTTGTGGATGTAATGTAATTTACACAAGCAAGCAAGATAAAATGACAAGATATCTTGATTATGTTGAAAAAGAACTTTTAATTTTAAGTAAAATCGTAGATACTTCAAGAGTTGTATCTCAAATGCATTTTGGTGGCGGAACACCTACATTTTATGATGCGCAAAGTCTTGATAGATTAATTATATCTATAAAAAAATATTTTAAAAATTTTAGTGATGATGCAGAGATTAGCTGTGAGATCGATCCTAGGTTTTTAACAGATGAGCAAAGTGATGTTTTGATAAAACATGGTTTTAATAGGATAAGTTTCGGAGTTCAAGATTTCAATGAAAAAGTTCAAAAAGAAATTCACAGAATCCAGTCTTTTGAACTTACTAAAAATGCCATTGATATGGTTAGAAAAAAAGGAATAAATTCAGTTAATATAGATCTAATTTATGGATTACCTTATCAAAATTTAGAAACCTTTAAAGAAACTCTAAGATTGTCACTTGAGTTAAATCCTGATAGATATGCAATTTTTAATTACGCACATGTTCCATGGATTAAAAAATCTATGAGAAAATTTGATGAAACAACTCTTCCTCATCCTAGTGTTAAGCTTGAAATTTTAAAATTTACACACGATTATTTGACATCAAATGGCTATAAAATGATTGGCATGGATCACTATGCAAAGCCAGAAGATGAGCTTTTTAAAGCCTTAGAAGATGGGAGTTTGCATAGAAATTTTCAAGGATATACAACCAAAGGTGGTGCGGATTTAATAGGAATAGGGCTTACAAGCATTGGCGAGGGTATTAGACATTATGGACAAAACTATAAAGACTTAAAAGAGTACGAAGAGGCAATTGATAATGGAAAACTACCATATTGTAAAGGAATTTTACTAAATGAAGAAGATATTTTAAGGAAAGAAGTTATAATGAGTTTAATGAGTAATTTCTATCTTAATATCAAAAAAATTGAAACTAAATTTAGTATAAAATTTAAAGAGCACTTTAAAGAAAGTTTAGAAGAGTTAAAAGAATTAAGCGAATTTGTTGAAGTCAGCGATGACGCTATAAAAGTAAATCCAACAGGTACTTTACTCATAAGAAATATTGCAATGTGCTTTGATGAATATATGAAAAATATAGCAAACAAGAGGTTTTCAAAAACAGTATGATAAAAGAAATTTCAAATGAATGTATAAAATGTGGAAAATGTATACAAGTTTGTACGATTTATAATATAAATCGCGATGAAACAACATCTCCAAGAGGGTTTTTGGATCTTTTAGGGGCATATAAGGATGGGAATTTAGCTCTTGATAAAAATTTAAAAACTATATTTGAGAGTTGTTTTCTATGTACAAATTGTGTTGACGCATGTCCAAAAAGCATAAAAACAGATGCTGTGATTGAAAGCGTGAGAGTTGATATCGCCAAAAAGTATGGCATTGCATGGTATAAAAAGATGGCTTTTTGGTTCTTAAGTCATAGAAAAGTTTTAGATATTTGTGCAAGAATGGGATATGTTTTTCAAAGCTGTGGCTTTAAAATAAAAAAAGAAAATTTTTCAAATTCTATGAAACCACGTTTTAAAATGCCTCTTGTAAAAAAAGAAAGATTGCTTCCAACTGCTTCTAAAAAAAGTTTTCTAAACTCACATGAAGAGTTTATAGATAATGGCGGAGAAAAAACAATTGGACTTTTTATCGGCTGTATGGGAAATTATGCTTATACAAATATTGGAGAAAGTATTTTAAAAATTTGCGAAAGTCTAAAAATAAATTTAGATTTAATGAAAAAACAAGTTTGTTGTGGTGCAGCTATGTATTTTACTGGAGATAATAAAACTACAAAAAAACTCGCTAAGAAAAACATAGTTTATTTTGAGGAAATGCTTAAAAAAGTTGATGCCATTATAATACCTGAAGCTACCTGTTCTGGTATGATAAAGGTTGATTACGCTCATTTATTTTATGATGAGCCAAGCTGGCAAGAAAGAGCTATAAAATTACAAGATAAGATATTTTTGGCGAGTGAGTATTTTTATAAACACACAAATTTAAAAGAAATTTTAGCAAAAAAAGAAAAACTAAATTTAAAAATCACCTATCATGATCCATGCCATGCTAAAAAAATGCAAGGCGTTTTTAAAGAGCCGCGTGAACTTTTATCTAATAATTTTACTCTTTTAGAGATGGAAAATCCTGATATGTGTTGTGGATTTGGTGGTGTTACAATGCAAACAAATAATTATCACTTAAGCAAAACTGCAGGCCTTAAAAAAGCCCCGATGATACAAAAAACAAAGGCAGATTTTGTAAGTGCTGAGTGTAGTGCCTGTAGAATGCAACTAAACAACTCTTTAAATTTAATATCGTCAGATATAAGATGCGTTAATCCAGTTGAATTAATTGCAAAAGCCCTTACTTTTTAATAAATATTATCAAAAAGTAAGTAAAGTATTTAATTAGTTACAATATAATTTCTCCATATTATTTAAAGGAGAAATTATGGTAAATTTACAAGAAAAATATAATTTATTTATTGGTGGTGAGTTTGTAAAATCAAGTGCCAATGAAACACTTGAGGTTTTCAATCCAGCAAATGGTAAAAAACTTGCAGACATTACCGATGCTACAAAAGAAGATGTTGATTTAGCTGTAAAAGCAGCGAGAAAAGCTTTTGAAAAGTTTAGGCGATCAACTGTTAATCAGCGTTCAGAAATATTAAACAAAATTGCAGACATTATAGATGAAAATAAAGAATTTTTAGCAAAAGTTGAATCTATGGATAACGGAAAGCCAATTAGAGAAACTTTAAATGTTGATATTCCTTATGCTGCTGATCATTTTAGATATTTTGCTGGTGTTATTTTAGCACAAGAAGGTAGTGCAAATGTTCTAAATGAACAAATTTTAAGTATGGTTTTAAGAGAGCCAATTGGTGTTGTAGGACAAATTGTTCCTTGGAATTTTCCATTTTTAATGGCAGCATGGAAATTAGCGCCAGTTATCGCAGCCGGTGATACAACTGTTTTTAAACCATCAAGTGAAACAAGCTTAAGTGTTTTAGAGCTCATGAGACTTATTAAAGATGTTTTACCAAAAGGTATTGTAAATGTGATTACTGGAAAAGGTAGTAAATCAGGTGAGTGGTTAAAAAATCATCCAGATCTTGACAAATTGGCTTTTACAGGCTCAACTGAAGTTGGTAGAGATATTGGAATAGCTGCTGCAAAAAGGATAATCCCTTCAACTCTTGAATTAGGTGGAAAAAGTGCAAACATAATATATGCTGATGCGTGCATGCAGAAGGCTCTTGATGGCGTTCAAATGGGTATTTTGTTTAATCAAGGTCAAGTTTGTTGTGCTGGAAGTAGAATTTTTGTTGAAGAAAGTATTTATGATGAGTTTATTGAAAAAGCAGTAGAGAAATTTAAAAATATAAAAGTGGGTGACCCGCTTGATCCAAATACTCAAATGGGTGCACAAATTAATAAAAAACAAGCCGATAAAATTTTAAGTTATATAGATATTGCTTTAAGTGAAGGGGCAAAAATTGCAGTTGGTGGTAAAAGATCAGCTGCTGGAGATTCTTTTGTAGAGCCAACTTTGATAGTAAATGCTAGAAATGATATGAGAGTTGCGCAAGAAGAAATTTTTGGACCAGTAGGCGTTGTCATTAAGTTTAAAAACGAAGATGAACTTATAAAAATGGTAAATGACAGCGAGTATGGCTTGGGCGGTGGAATATTTACAAACAATATTACAAAAGCTCTAAATACTGCAAGAGCCATGGAAACTGGAAGGGTTTGGATAAATTGTTATAATCAAATTCCAGCAGGTGCACCATTTGGTGGATATAAAAACTCAGGAATTGGTAGAGAAACACATAAAATGATTCTTGAGCATTACACTCAAGCAAAAAATATAATGGTAGATTTAACAGGAAAAACATCTGATCTTTATTAATAAGCTAATAAAATAACCCCTTTTTACAAATAAAGGGGTTTAAAATTAATTTTTTCAGTTATATTTTTATAAATTCCTTGACATAGAAAAAAAAATAAGATACAATACACCTTTACAATTTAAAAAATTGTATTTGGTGCTGGTGTAGCTCAGTTGGTAGAGCTACTGCCTTGTAAGCAGTAGGTCGGCGGTTCAAGTCCGTTCACCAGCTCCATTTTTTTTAAAAAACAGTGTTTGACCAGATATGTAAAGGGGTGAGATACTCAAGTGGCCAACGAGGGCAGACTGTAAATCTGCTGGCTTCGCCTTCCGTGGTTCGAATCCACGTCTCACCACCATTGTTTGCGGGAGTAGCTCAGTTGGCTAGAGCATCAGCCTTCCAAGCTGAGGGTCGCGAGTTCGAGCCTCGTTTCCCGCTCCAAAATTTAGGATTTTAAAACTGGGAGCTGTATGTATTATTTTTTATTACAGTTGCTAGCTTTAAGTTTCCAAATAGTTGTTTGTGTATGTTAAATTTGTTTAATTCTACTTTTGCCATGAGTTTATGCTCATATGGCTCAGAGGTAGAGCACTTCCTTGGTAAGGAAGAGGTCGTGGGTTCAAGTCCCACTATGAGCTCCATCAAAATTATAGAATAGCAAATAAACACAAATTTTTAAAAAGTATAAAAAACATTAATTAATGGAGGAAAAAATGGCTAAAGAAAAATTTACGCGTAACAAGCCACACGTTAATATCGGTACTATCGGTCACGTTGACCATGGTAAAACTACTTTAACTGCTGCTATTTCTGCAGTTCTTTCAAGAAAAGGTCTAGCTGAGCTAAAAGACTATGATAACATAGACAATGCTCCTGAAGAAAAAGATCGTGGTATTACAATTGCAACTTCACACATAGAGTATGAAACTGCAAATAGACACTATGCTCACGTTGACTGTCCTGGACACGCTGACTATGTTAAAAACATGATTACTGGTGCTGCACAAATGGATGGTGCTATACTAGTTGTTAACGCAGCTGATGGTCCTATGCCACAAACTAGAGAACATATCTTACTTTCAAGACAAGTTGGTGTTCCTTACATAGTAGTTTTCTTAAATAAAGCTGATATGGTTGATGATGCTGAGCTTATCGAACTAGTTGAAATGGAAGTTAGAGAGCTATTAAATGAGTATGGTTTCCCTGGTGATGATACACCTATCATTGTGGGTTCAGCTTTAAAAGCTCTAGAAGAGGCAAAAGCTGGTACCGAGGGTGAGTGGTCAGCTAAAATAATGGAACTTATGGATGCAGTTGATAGCTATATTCCAACTCCACAAAGAGACACTGATAAACCATTCCTAATGCCTATTGAAGATGTATTCTCAATTTCAGGTCGTGGAACAGTTGTTACAGGTAGAGTTGAAAAAGGTGTTGTAAAAGTAGGTGATACTATTGAAATTGTAGGTATTAAACCAACTCAAACAACAACTGTAACAGGCGTTGAAATGTTTAGAAAAGAGATGGAACAAGGTGAGGCTGGTGATAATGTAGGAATACTTCTTAGAGGAACAGGTAAAGATGATGTTGAAAGAGGTATGGTTTTATGTAAACCAGGCTCAATTACTCCTCATAGTAAATTTGAAGCTGAGGTTTATATTCTAACTAAAGAAGAAGGTGGAAGACATACACCATTCTTTAATAACTATAGACCACAATTCTATGTTAGAACAACAGACGTTACAGGTTCAATTACTCTTGGTGAAGGCAAAGAAATGGTTATGCCAGGCGATAACGTTAAAATAACAGTTGAGCTTATTCACCCAGTTGCACTAGAGCAAGGAACAAGATTTGCTATCCGTGAGGGTGGTAGAACCGTTGGTTCTGGTGTTGTTGCAAAAATTATAGAGTAATTTTTTTACAAAAAAGAGTGAGCTTGTCTCACTCTTATTTTTTATTTAAGGAAGTCCCATATGAGAATAAAAGTTGGTTTAAAATGCAGTGAGAGTGGAGATATAAACTACACTACATATAAAAATAGTAAAACTACTACTGAGAAACTGGAGCTTAAAAAGTATTGTCCAAGACTTAAAAAACACACAGTTCATAAAGAGGTTAAACTAAAAAGTTAAGATTAGTTAGGGCAATAGCTCCAACGGTAGAGCGTCGGATTCCAAATCCGCAGGTTGGGGGTTCGAATCCCTCTTGCCCTGCCACCAAAAGGTTTAATGATGGAAAAAATTAAAAGTTATATATATCAATCAAAAATAGAACTAGATAAGGTAATATTTCCAACAAAAGAGCAAATCAGGAATGCTTTTGTGATGGTTATTATCGTAGTTTTTGCTGTATCTGTATTTTTGGCTTTGGTTGATTTAATTATGTCTTTTACCATTTCTAAGATAGTGTGAGGTGTGATGATGGCACACAGATGGTATGCTATACAGACTTATGCTGGTTCTGAAATGAGTGTAAAGAATGCAATTGAGACTTTAGTAGAAAATCAAGGATTGCAAGATAAAGTGGAGCAAGTTGTTGTTCCAACTGAAGATTTAATAGATATTAAAAATGGCAAGCAAACAATAAAGGAAAAAAGCCTTTATCCTGGTTATTGTTTTGCTAAACTTGATTTAGATACTGCACTTTGGCATAAAATTCAAAGTTTGCCAAAAGTTAGTCGTTTTATTGGCGAAAGTAAAAAACCTTCAGCCTTAAGTGATAAAGATGTTGAAATGATTTTGGATAAAGTTAATAAAAGAGCTGCACCAAAACCAAAAATTTCTTTTGATGAAGGTGAAAGCGTGAGAATAAAAGAAGGTCCTTTTGCAAATTTTATTGGAACTGTAGAAGAGTATGATATGATACATGGAACTTTAAAGCTAAATGTTTCTATATTTGGTAGAAGTACCCCAGTTGAAATATTATATTCACAAGTTGAGAAAATTGTTTAAGATTAAGGAGATAGTCTAATGGCTAAGAAAGTAACAGGTCAGATTAAACTACAAATTGCTGCTGCAAAGGCAAATCCAAGTCCTCCGGTAGGTCCAGCACTTGGTCAGCAAGGTGTAAATATTATGGAGTTTTGTAAAGCTTTTAATGAAAAAACAAAAGATATGGCAGGTTTTAACATTCCTGTTATAATAACTGTTTATGCTGATAAAAGTTTTACATTTGTGACAAAACAACCACCAGCAACAGATTTAATAAAAAAAGCTGCTGGAATTAGCAAAGGCTCAGATAATCCTCTAAAAAATAAAGTTGCTACTTTAACAAAAGCACAAGTTTTAGAGATAGTTGAGAAAAAAATTGCTGATTTAAATACAACAGACAAAGAGCAAGCTGCTAGAATTATAGCTGGTTCTGCAAAATCTATGGGTATAACCGTAGTTGATTAAAATCCTTTTACCACCAAGGATAAAAAGGTGGAAGCAAAATTAATGCGGAGAAATTTATGAGAAAAAATTCAAAAAGATTTACGGAATTATTAAAAAAAGTTGATTCTGAAAAAAATTACTCGCTTGAAGAAGCGGTATCTACTGTAAAAACACTTTCATCTGCTAAATTTGATGAAACAGTTGAAATAGCATTAAAGCTAAATGTTGATCCAAAATATGCAGACCAAATGGTAAGAGGTTCAGTTGTTCTTCCATCAGGTACAGGTAAAGTGGTAAGAGTAGCAGTTATTGCAAAAGATATTAAAGCTGATGAAGCTAAAAATGCAGGTGCTGATATAGTTGGTGATGATGATTTGGTTGAAGAAATTCAAAAAGGCAATATTAATTTTGATGTTTTAATAGCTACACCAAATCTAATGGGTTTAGTTGGTAAAGTTGGTAGAATTTTAGGACCTAAAGGTCTTATGCCAAACCCAAAAACAGGCACAGTTACAATGGATGTAGCACAGGCTGTTAAAAATGCAAAAGGTGGACAAGTTAACTTTAGAGTTGATAAGCAAGGTAACATTCATGCAGGCATTGGAAAAGTAAGCTTTTCAAAAGAAGAGATTATGGCAAATTTAACTACTTTTATTAAAGAGATAAATAAGCATAAGCCTGCCACTGCAAAGGGTAGATATGTTAAAAATGCAGCCTTATCACTTACGATGAGTCCGTCAGTTAATCTTGATTCACAAGAAATAATTGATTTAAAATAAAATAAATAATATATTTTAGATTGGAGATAGCCAGAGGCCTTTGGGCTTAATTGAAGTAATTCTCTCTGCTTGAAATCACTGATCGGAAAGGAGAAAAGTTGACTAGAGAAGATAAGGTAGCTCTTGTTTCAAAGCTAACTGAAAGCTTTAAAGAAGCTGATGGTGTTATTGTAGCTGATTATAGAGGAATTGGTGTTTCTTCACTTGAAGAGTTAAGAAAAGCAGCCAAAGAATCTGATGTAAAAGTTCAAGTTATAAAAAACACATTAGCTGGAATTGCTTTAAATAGTGTAGAAAAAACAGGATTAGAGTTAAAAGATACCAATATTTTTCTTTGGGGCGATCAGCTAAATGTTTCAAAAGTAGCTTTCAAATATGCAGAAAAAAATAAAAATTTTATTATAAAATCTGCTCATATTGATGGTGAAGTTTGTGATGTTAGTAAAGTTGAAGCACTTTCCAAACTACCAGGTCGCGAAGAGCTTATTGCAATGCTTTTGCAAGTTTGGAATGCACCGATTCAAAATTTTACAATCGGCTTAAATGCGCTTAAAGAAAAAAAAGAACAATCAGCATAATAAATAATAAAAATTTAGGAGATAATAAATGGCAATTACAAAAGAAGATGTATTAGAATATATTTCTAATTTAACAGTTTTAGAGTTAAGTGAATTAGTTAAAGAATTTGAAGAGAAATTCGGTGTTAGCGCAGCACCAGTAATGGTTGCAGGTGCAGCAGGTGGTGCAGCAGGTGGTGATAGTGCAGATGAAAAAACAGAATTTGATGTTGTATTACTTGATGCAGGTGATAAAAAAATCAATGTTATTAAAGTTGTAAGAGCTCTAACAGGATTAGGACTTAAAGAAGCAAAAGATGCTACTGAAAAAACACCTTCAACTCTTAAAGAAGGAATCAGCAAAGAAGATGCTGAAGCAGCTAAAAAACAACTTGAAGAAGCTGGAGCTAAAGTCGAGCTTAAATAAAACAAAAATGAAGGGAGTAATTCTCCCTTCAAAACATTTCGTGCTAACTTTAGCACCAATTTTTCTTTCAAATTTTGCCATGAGGTGGTCAAATGCTAAATAGCCTATATTCTGGAAATCGTCTTAGGGTTGATTTTTCAAAAGCCAAAAAAGAGATTGATATTCCAAATTTATTACAATTACAAAAAAAGAGTTTTGATAGTTTTTTATATAAAAAAGACAGTGTTGAAAGCGGTATGGAAAGAGCCATAAAATCAATTTTTCCTATACACGATCCACAAAACAGACTTAGTTTAGAATATGTTGATTATGAAATTTTAAAACCAAAATATTCAATTAGAGAATGCGTAGAAAGAGGATTAACCTACTCCGTAAGCTCAAAAATGAAAATTAGACTTGTCATTTATGATAAAGATGAAAAAACTGGGGAAAAAACAGGAATTAAAGAAATAAAAGAACAAGAGATATTTTTAAGAGATATTCCTTTAATGACTGATAGAGTTTCTTTTATCATAAATGGGGTTGAAAGAGTTGTTGTAAATCAACTTCATAGAAGTCCTGGTGTTATTTTTAAAGAAGAAGAGAGTCCAACAGTATCAAATAAAAGAATTTATACAGCACAAATAATACCAGATAGGGGTAGTTGGCTTTATTTTGAATATGATGCAAAAGATATTTTATATGTCCGTATAAATAATAAAAGAAAAATGCCTATAACTATTTTATTTAGGGCACTTGGATATGGAAAACAAGATATTATAAAACTTTTTTATCCTATAAAAACACTTCGTGTTGAAAAAGGTAAATTTTTAACAAAATTTGATCCAAAAGACTATACAACAAGGTTAGAATACGATATAAAAGATCCAAAAGGAAACATTGTTCATCAGTCTGGAAAAAGACTTACTCCAAGTAAGGCTAAAAAACTTATTGATGATGGTTTAGAATATGTAGAATATCCAATTGATGTATTGCTTGAAAGATATCTTTTTGATCCTATTATAAATAATGAAAGTGGAGAAGTTTTATACGATACTTTATCCTTGCTTGATGAAGCAAAGATAGAAAAAATTTTAAAATCACAGAAAGAAATTACCATAATAAATGACCTTGCTGATGGTGTTGATAATAGTGTTATTAACTCATTTTTGCAAGATGGCGATACCTTAAAAACACTTCAACAACTTGAAAAAATAGATGATGAAAATGATCTTGCAGCAATTAGAATTTACAAAGTTATGCGTCCTGGTGAACCTGTTGTAAAAGAAGCAGCAAGAGAATTTGTAAATGATCTTTTCTTTAATCCAGAAAGATACGATTTAACAAAAGTTGGTCGTATGAAAATGAATCATAAACTTGGTATTGAAGTCCCTGAGTATGTAACTGTAATGACAAGCGAAGATATTATAAAAACCGCAAAATACCTAATTGGTGTTAAGAATGGAAAAGGTTTTATAGACGATAGAGATCATTTAGGAAATAGAAGAATTAGATCTATTGGAGAGCTTTTGGCAAATGAAACTCATCTAGGTCTTGTAAAGATGCAAAAAACTATAAGAGACAAATTTACAACACTTAGTAATAATGTAGATGAGTTAATGCCACATGATTTAGTAAATGCAAGAATTATAACAACTACATTGATGGAATTTTTCACAGTTGGGCAGCTTAGTCAGTTTATGGATCAAACAAACCCATTAAGTGAAGTAACCCATAAAAGAAGACTTTCAGCTCTTGGACAGGGTGGTCTTGTAAAAGAAAGAGCAGGATTTGAGGTAAGAGATGTTCATCCAACTCATTATGGTAGAATTTGCCCTATTGAGACACCAGAAGGACAAAACATTGGTCTTATAAATACACTTGCTACTTATGCAAAAGTAAATGACTTAGGTTTTGTTGAGGCACCTTATAGAAAAGTGGCAAACTCAAAAGTAACTGATGATATAGTTTATTTAACAGCTACACAAGAAGAAGGAATTGTAATAGCGCCTGCCTCAGCTAAAGTTGATGAGGATGGAAATTTACTTGATGAGTTTTTAGAGGCCAGAAAAGATGGTGAAAATATATTAGCTAGAAAAGAAGAAGTAGGTTTGATTGACTTATGTTCTGGTATGATAGCTGGTGTTGCAGCTTCACTTATTCCATTTTTGGAGCACGATGATGCAAACAGAGCTTTGATGGGTTCAAACATGCAACGACAAGCAGTTCCACTTCTAAAGCCAATTGCTCCAATTGTTGGAACAGGTATGGAAGCTACCATTGCAAGAGATTCTTGGACAGCTGTGAAAGCAAAAAGAGCTGGAATTGTCGAAAAAGTAGATAGTAAAAACATATTTATTTTAGGCGAAGATGAAAGTGGTCCTTTTATAGATCATTACTCAATGGAAAAAAACTTAAGAACAAATCAAAACACAATGTTTTCTCAGCATCCAATTATTAATAAAGGTGATGAAATAAAAGCTGGTCAAATCATAGCAGATGGTGCAAGTATGCATGATGGCGAACTTGCTCTTGGTAAAAATGCTCTTGTTGCATTTATGCCTTGGCATGGATACAACTACGAAGATGCCGTTGTTATGAGTGAAAAGATGATTAGAAATGATGAATATACAAGTATTCATGTTTATGAAAAAAGTATTGAAGCAAGAGAATTAAAAGATGGTGTTGAAGAGATAACTAGAGACATTCCTAATGTAAAAGAAGAAGAGCTTATCCATCTTGATGAAAGTGGAATCGTAAAAATTGGTACTGAGGTAAGATCTGGAATGATTTTAGTTGGTAAAGTAACCCCAAAAGGTGAAGTTAAACCAACTCCTGAAGAGAGACTTTTAAGAGCAATTTTTGGAGAAAAAGCGGGTCATGTTGTAAATAAATCATTATATGCAAACTCCTCAACTGAAGGTGTTGTTATAGATGTTAAGATATTTACAAAAAAAGGATATGAAAAAGACTCAAGAGCTATAAAAGCGTATGAGGCTGAAAAAACAACCCTTGAAAAAGAACACCATGATAGACTTTTGATGTTAGATAGAGAAGAAACCTTAATGGTTTCATCTTTGCTTGAGAAAAAGCCATTAAAAGAAGATGGAAAACTTGGTAAGTTGGAATTTAAAAAAGGTGATTTCGTTCCAAGAAGTGATCTTGAAGAAAGTAATAGATTTGCTTTAAATAGCTTTATAAAATCTTATGAAAAATCAATTCAAACCGAATATGATGATATAAAAAATCACTTCCAAAACGAGAAGAAAAAGCTAAAAGAAGATCATGATGAAAAGCTTGAAATTTTAGAAAAAGATGATATTTTACCAAGTGGTGTTGTAAAACTTGTAAAAGTTTATATCGCAACAAAGAGAAAGCTAAAAGTTGGTGATAAAATGGCTGGTCGTCATGGAAATAAAGGTATTGTTTCTAATATCGTTCCAGAAGTTGATATGCCATATCTTCCAAGCGGAAAAAGGGTCGATATAGTTTTAAACCCATTAGGTGTTCCAAGCCGTATGAATATTGGACAAATTATGGAGAGCCACTTAGGTTTAGTTGGTGTAAAACTTGGCGAACAAATTGAAAAAATGATGGAAGAAAAAACAGGTGAATGGATTAAAAATTTAAGAGCAAAAATGATTGATATCGCAAGTACTTCAAAACTTATGAATGCTAAAAAAACTTTAGAAAAGTTAAGTGATGATGAACTTTTAAAATATGCAAGAGATTGGAGTCATGGTATTAAATTTGCTGCACCTATTTTTGAAGGTATTGTGCCTGAGGATTTTGAAAAGTTATTTAAAATGGCAAATATTGATCCAGATGGTAAAACAGAACTTTATGATGGAAGAACTGGTGAGAAATTTAAAGAAAGAGTAAATGTAGGTTGTATGTATTATCTAAAACTTCATCACCTTGTTGATGAAAAAGTTCATGCAAGAAGCACAGGACCATATTCTCTTGTTACACAACAACCTGTTGGTGGTAGAGCACTAAGTGGTGGTCAAAGATTTGGAGAAATGGAAGTTTGGGCATTAGAAGCTTATGGCGCGGCTTACACATTAAGAGAAATGCTAACAATTAAATCAGATGATATTGATGGTAGACTTGAAGCTTATAAGGCTTTAATTAGAGGTGAAAATGTTCCATCAGCAGGTGTTCCTGAAACATTTTTTGTTTTAACAAAAGAGCTTAAATCATTAGCACTTGATATAAATATATTTAAAAAAGAGGATGAGGATAATGAGTGATTTCGCAAAAATTGAGATAACTGAAAATAAAAGACCTCACGACTTTGATGCAGTTCAAATTCAGCTTGCAAGCCCTGAAGAGATAAGAGCTTGGAGTCATGGAGAAGTAAAAAAACCTGAAACAATAAATTATAGAACTCTAAAGCCTGAAAGAGATGGGCTTTTTTGTGCTAAAATTTTTGGACCAATAAGGGATTATGAGTGTCTATGTGGCAAATATAAAAAAATGAGATTTGAGGGGCATAGATGCGAAAAGTGTGGTGTTGAAGTAACAAGCTCTAAAGTTAGAAGAACTAGAATGGGACATATTGAGTTAGTTACTCCGGTTGCACATATTTGGTATGTAAACTCACTTCCAAGTAGAATTGGTACTCTTTTAGGTGTTAGAATGAAAGATCTTGAGAGAGTTTTATACTATGAAGCTTACATAGTAGATAATCCAGGTGATGCATATTACGATAATGAAAATACAAAAAAAGTTGAGAAATATGAAGTTTTAAATGAAGAGCAATATCAACTTTTAAGTAGTAGATTTTATAATACGGGCTTTAGTGCTGCAATGGGCGGAGAAGTTATACATAGGCTTTTAAGCGAGCTTGATTTAGTTTCCATAGTTGCAGAACTTAAAGAAGCTATGGAATCAACAAAATCAGAAGCTAGAAAAAAAGATATTATAAAAAGATTAAAAGTTGTAGAGAGCTTTTTATCTTCTAATAATAAGCCAGAATGGATGATGATAACAGCTCTTCCAGTTTTACCAGCTGAACTTAGACCTTTGGTTAGTTTAGATGGTGGTAAATTTGCAGTAAGCGATGTGAATGACCTATATAGAAGAGTAATAAATAGAAACACAAGACTTAAAAGACTTTTAGAGCTTGATGCTCCTGAAATAATTATAAGAAATGAAAAAAGAATGCTTCAAGAAGCAGTTGATGCTCTTTTTGATAACGGAAGACGCGCAAATGCTGTAAAGGGAGCAAACAAAAGACCTTTAAAATCTTTAAGTGAAATTATAAAAGGAAAACAAGGAAGATTTCGTCAAAATCTACTTGGAAAAAGGGTTGATTTTTCAGGTCGTTCAGTTATTGTTATTGGGCCAAATCTAAAAATGGATCAATGTGGTCTGCCAAAAACTATGGCACTAGAGCTTTTTAAACCACATTTAATTGCAAGACTTCAAGAAAAAGGCTATGCTGCAACTGTAAAACAAGCTAAAAAAATGCTCGATGATAAAGCAGTTGAGGTTTGGGAATGTTTAGAAGAAGTTGTTAAAAACTATCCTATCATGCTAAACCGTGCTCCAACACTTCACAAAATGTCAATTCAAGCTTTTCACCCAGTATTGGTTGATGGAAAAGCAATAAAACTTCACCCGCTCGTTTGTGCTGCTTTTAACGCTGACTTTGACGGGGATCAAATGGCCGTTCATGTACCACTTTCTCAAGAGGCTATTGCAGAGTGTAAAGTTTTAATGCTAAGCTCAATGAATATCTTACTTCCTGCAAGTGGAAAAGCAGTTTGTGTTCCTTCACAAGATATGGTTTTAGGACTTTATTATCTATCTTTGGAAAAAGAAAATGCAAAAGGAACAAATAAAATTTATTCAAGCGTTGATGAGGTTATGATAGCTGTTGATAGCGGATATTTAGATGTTCATGCAAAAATAAAAACTATGATCGAGTCAAATACAGTATTTACAACAGCAGGAAGACTTATTTTAAAATCAATTATTCCTGATTTTATAGATGAAAAAATGTGGAATAAAATTTTAAAGAAAAAAGATATTGCAAATTTGATTGATCAAGTTTATGAAAAAGGCGGGCTTGAAGTAACAGCAAAATTCTTAGATGATTTAAAAGATTTAGGATTTGACTGGGCTACAAAGGCTGCAGTAAGTATCTCTATGGCTGATATAATAACTCCAAAGTCAAAAGTAAAATATATAGATGAGGCCAAAAAAGAGGTTAAAGAAATACAAAGTCAGTATGGCGTAGGTCTTTTAACAGATAGCGAAAGATACAATAAAATCATCGATATATGGACAAACACAAATGCCAAAGTCGCAAGAGAGATGATGAATTTAATTGAAAATGACCAAAGTGGATTTAACTCTATTTATATGATGGCAGATAGTGGAGCTAGAGGTAGTGCTGCACAAATTCGTCAGCTTGCAGGTATGAGAGGACTTATGGCAAAACCTGATGGAAGTATTATTGAAACTCCAATTACTTCAAATTTCCGTGAGGGATTAAACGTGCTTGAGTATTTTATCTCAACTCACGGAGCTAGAAAAGGTCTTGCAGATACTGCGTTAAAAACTGCAAACGCTGGATATTTAACAAGAAAACTAATTGATGTTGGACAAAATGTTAAGGTAACTATGCATGATTGTGGAACTCATGAAGGTATCGAAATAACAGAAATAACTGCAAATGGTGCTTTAATAGAGAGCTTAGAAGATAGAATTATTGGAAGAGTTTTAAGTGATGATGTAATTGACCCAATTACAAATGAGATACTTTTTTCTCAAGGCACTTTAATAGATGCACAAATCGCAAAAGAAATATCAGAAGCTGGAATTAAATCAGTAAGTATTAGAACACCAATTACTTGTAAGGCTAAAAAAGGTGTTTGTGCGAAATGTTATGGAATAAATTTAGGCGAAGGTAAAATGGTAAAACCAGGAGAAGCAGTTGGAATTATTGCAGCTCAATCAATTGGCGAGCCAGGAACTCAGCTAACACTTAGAACATTCCATGTTGGTGGAACAGCCTCAACAGAGCAACAAGATCACCAAATTCTAGCAAAAAGTGAGGGTTTTATAAGGTATTACAATATAAAAACTTACGAGAATAAAGGAAAGCAAATAGTTGCAAATAGAAGAAATGCAGCTATTTTAATTGTTGAACCAAAGATAAAAGCTTCATTTGATGGAGTTTTAGAAGTTGAAACTTCATATGAAGATGTTATTTTAACAGTAAAATCAAAAAATAAAGAAGAAAAACATACTATTAGAAAACATAATATTGCAAAAGTAAATGAGTTAGCAGGAGTTAGCGGTAAGATAGAAGGCAAGTTTTATCTTCCATATAAAAATGGTGACAAAGTAACAGCTTCAGAAAGTATAGTTGAAATTATAAAAGAGGGTTGGCATGTTCCAGGTCGTATTCCATATGCAAGCGAAATTCATATAGATGACGGTGAGCCTATTAGTCAAGTAACAAAAACTAGTTCAAGTGGAATACTTAAATTTTATATTCTTGAGGGTGCTTCACTTACAAGAATTAGAGATATTAAAAAAGGTTATGAAGTAAAAGAAAAAGGTCTTTTTGTAGTAGTTGCTGATGATGACGATAGAGAGGCTGCAAGATATTATATCCCTAGAACTTCTATTGTTGAGTTTGATGATAATAGCAAAGTAAAAAATGGTGATATTATATTTAAACCTAAGAAAAATGAAAAAATTATAATAGCTCAGTGGGACCCATATTCAACTCCAATTATTGCAGAAGATAGTGGTGTTGTAAGTTTTGAGGGAATTGAGCCAGGATTTAGTGCAACTGAGCAGTATGATGAGCTTACAGGACAAACTCGTTTAGTTGTAAATGAGTATTTGCCACAAGGTATAAAACCAACTATTAGTGTTGTTACTGATAGCAAAACTCTAACTTATCAAATAGAGCCAAAAACTGTTATTTATGTATCAAATGGGCAAAAAGTAGCTTTGGCCGATACTTTGGCAAAAACTCCAAAAGCCGTAGCAAAGTCAAGCGATATTACTGGAGGTCTTCCAAGGGTTAGTGAGCTTTTTGAAGCTAGAAAACCAAAAAATGCAGCTGTTATAGCTGAAATTGACGGTGTTGTTAAATTTGGAAAGGCACTTCGTTCAAAAGAAAAGATTATTATTGAATCTCCTGATGGTCTTGAGGTTGAACACACAATTGATAAATCTCTTCAAATCCAAGTAAGAGAAGGTGAGTTTGTTCATGCTGGTGAAAAGTTAACTGATGGACTCATAAGCAGCCAAGATGTTCTTAGAATTTTAGGTGAAAAAGCACTCCATCAATATCTAATAAGCGAGATTCAACAAGTTTATAGAAGCCAAGGTGTTGCTATTAATGACAAACATATTGAGATTATTGTTTCTCAAATGTTAAGACAAGTTAGTATTTTAGATAGTGGAAATACAAGCTTTATTGTAGGAGATTTGGTAAGTAGGCGTAAATTTAGGGCTGAGAACCAAAGAGTTATGAAAATGGGTGGTGAGCCAGCTATTGCAGAGCCTATTTTACTTGGTGTTACAAGAGCGGCTATTGGAAGCGATAGTTTTATTTCAGCTGCATCTTTCCAAGAAACCACTAAAGTTTTAACCGAGTCAAGTATTTCTGGTAAATTTGACTATCTAGAAGATTTAAAAGAAAATGTTATTTTAGGAAAGATGATTCCTGTTGGAACAGGACTTTATAAAAAAGATAAAGTTAAAATAAAATCTAATAAATAACTTTAAAATGCTAAATTTCAAAAGGTCGTCCCTTTTGAAATTTAGATAAATTTTGTATAATGACATAAATTTATTTAGGAGAAATTTATGTCTAAATATTTAAATTATCCAAATTTTGGATTATTAATTCTTAGGATATTTTTAGGAATTTGTGTTTTATATCATGGACTTTTTAAACTAAAATTTGGAATAGAGCCCGTTGCTTCACTTCTTATAAATGCTAAGATACCTTCATTTTTATCTTATTTTGTATATCTTGGTGAAATTTTAGCACCAATTATGATAATATTTGGAATTTATACCCGCTTTGCCTCCATTGTGTTAATAGCAATATCTTGTACGATTTTGTATGTTGCATATATGGATAAGCTTTTCGCTGTTACAAATTTTGGCGGACTTGTACCTGAGATAGTTTATCTTTATTTAGGCGCATCTTTGTGCTTATTGTTTTGTGGTGGTGGTAAATTTAGCATAAAAAATGATTAAAGGATTTTAAAATATGTTACTTATAAAAAATGCAAAACTTTATACTCCTAAATTTGTAGGAAAAAAAGATATTTTAGTAGCTGGTGAAAAAATTATTCACATAGATGATGAAATAAATATAACGAATTCTTTTATAAAAATTATAGATGCTTCAAAATATATAGCTATTCCTGGTTTTATAGATAAGCATGTGCATATAACTGGCGGTGGCGGGGAGGGAGGTTTTTCTTCAAGAGCACCTGAAATAACTCTTTCAAGACTTATTGATGGAGGTATAACAACAGTTGTTGGACTTCTTGGAACAGATAGCACTACAAGAAGTGTTGAAAATTTAGTAGCAAAAGCCTATGCCTTAAAAGAGGAGGGAATTTCATGCTACGCTCATACTGGTGCTTATGCATTTCCAAGCCCAACTCTAACTAAAAGCATTGAAAAAGATATAGTTTTTATAGAGCCTATTATTGGTATAAAACTTGCTATTTCAGATCATCGTTCGGCAAGTATTACAAAAGATGAACTTGCAAAAATAGCTAGCACTGGAAGAGTAAGTGGTATGATAGCTAAAAAAAGTGGTCATACAACTTTACATGTTGGTGATGGCAAAAAAGGACTTGGCTTAATCTATGAAGTTTTAAGCGAATTTGATATCCCAATAACCTTTTTTCAACCAACTCATGTCAATAGAAATGAAAGGCTTTTTGACCAAGGAAAGCAATTTTTAAAAGATGGCGGATATGTTGATTTGACATGCTATAGTCAAGATAGATTTACACCACTTAAAGCCTACAAAGAACTAACCAAAGATAATATCCCTCTTGATAAACTAACTTTTAGCTCTGATGGATATGGAAGCTATTCAAATTATGATAAAGATGGAAAACTCATAAATATGGGAGTTGCTACCGTAAAAGCATTATATAACGAATTTTTAAATTTTATGAAAGCAGGTTATAAGATAGAAGAAATTCTTCCTTTTGTAACGGTAAATGTTGCAAAAAGTATAGGACTTGATAATTTCAAAGGTCAAATTTTACCTAGTTATGATGCTGATATTCTATTGTTAGATAAAAATTTTGATATCAAATTTGTTATTTCAAGAGGTAAAATTTTAAAAGATGATACTGGTTTTATAAAAAAAGGTAATTATGAAGAAATTTAAAAATCATCTATTTTGCAATAGTGACTGTTAAATCTTTGATATTTAGCAGGTTTTAACATTTTTTAAGCAGTTTTTAGATAACATTAGGTCTTTTTAATAAATTTAATGATGAAAGGAATTATTGTGCCAACCATTAATCAATTGGTCAGAAAAGAACGCAAAAAAGTGATTCAAAAATCAAAATCACCAGCGTTACAAAATTGTCCTCAAAGAAGAGGAGTTTGCACTAGGGTTTATACAACAACTCCTAAAAAACCAAACTCAGCTTTGAGAAAAGTTGCCAAAGTTAGGCTTACAAGTGGATTTGAAGTTATTAGTTATATAGGTGGTGAAGGTCACAACCTACAAGAGCACTCTATCGTTTTAGTAAGAGGCGGAAGAGTAAAAGACTTACCTGGTGTTAAATACCATATTGTTCGTGGAGCATTGGATACAGCAGGCGTTGCAAAAAGAACTGTTTCAAGATCTAAATACGGTGCTAAACGCCCTAAAAAATAGTTTAGCTAACAAAAACAGACTAGCCCTTGATTTGGCTAAGTTTGAGTAAAATTTTATAAATTTGAAGGAAAAATAATATGAGAAGAAGAAGAGCTCCCGTTAGGGAAGTAATGCCTGATTCTATTTATGGCAATAAAGTAGTCACTAAATTTATTAATGCACTTATGTATGATGGTAAAAAAAGCACTGCAACAAGAATAATGTATGGTGCTTTAGATCTTATCGATAGCAAAAGCGAAGATGTAAAAGGTATAGATGTTTTTAATGATGCTATTGAAAATGTTAAGCCTATTTTAGAAGTTAAATCAAGAAGAGTAGGTGGTGCGACATACCAAGTTCCTGTTGAAGTTAGACCAGTAAGACAACAGGCTTTAGCTATTAGATGGATTATTTCATTTTCAAGAAAAAGAAGTGAAAGAACTATGATAGAAAAATTAGCTTATGAGCTTATGGATGCTGCAAGTTCAAAAGGTGCTTCATTTAAGAAAAAAGAAGACACATATAAAATGGCAGAGGCAAATAAAGCTTTTGCTCATTACCGCTGGTAAGGAGCTATTATTATGGCTAGAAAAACACCTTTACATATGGTTAGAAATATCGGTATCGCTGCTCATATTGATGCCGGTAAAACAACAACAAGTGAGAGAATTTTGTTCTTTACAGGAGTTAGTCATAAAATTGGCGAAACTCATGAAGGTACAGCTACAATGGACTGGATGGCTCAAGAAAAAGAAAGAGGCATCACAATTACATCAGCTGCTACAACATGCTTTTGGAAAGAACACCAAATTAACCTTATAGACACCCCAGGACACGTTGATTTTACAATAGAAGTTGAAAGATCAATGAGAGTTTTAGATGGTGCTGTTGCGGTATTTTGTTCAGTTGGTGGTGTTCAACCTCAAAGTGAAACTGTTTGGAGACAAGCAAACAAATACCATGTTCCAAGAATTGTTTTTGTCAATAAAATGGATAGAGTTGGAGCTAATTTCTACAATGTTGAACAACAAATTAAAGATAGACTAAAAGCAAACCCTGTACCGCTTCAAATTCCAATTGGTGCAGAAGATGACTTTAAAGGCGTTGTTGATTTAGTAAATATGAAAGCTTTAGTTTGGGAAGATGAAACAAAACCAACAACTTATGTTGAAAGAGAAATTCCTGCTGAGCTAATGGATAAAGCAAAAGAATACCATGATAAATTAATTGAAGCTGTTGCTGAGACTGATGATGTATTAATGGATAAATACTTCAGTGGCGAACAATTAAGTGTAGATGAAATTAAAGAAGGTATTAAAAAAGCTTGTTTAAATTTAAGTATGATTCCTATGATGTGTGGAACTGCTTTTAAAAATAAAGGCGTTCAACCACTTCTTGATGCAATTGTTGATTATTTGCCAGCACCTGATGAGGTTGCTGATATTAGAGGCGAGTACGAAAACGGAGATGAAGTTTTTGTAGAATCATCAGATGATGGTGAGTTTGCCGGACTTGCATTTAAAATTATGACAGACCCTTTTGTTGGTCAACTTACTTTTGTTAGAGTTTATAGAGGCATACTAGAAAGTGGAAGTTATGTCTATAACACTGTAAAAGGCAAAAAAGAAAGAATTGGAAGAATTCTTAGAATGCACTCAAATAAAAGAGAAGAGATTAAAGAACTTTATGCTGGAGAAATTGGTGCTGTTGTAGGACTAAAAGATACTCTAACAGGTGATACATTAGCTGGAGAAAAAGATCAAGTAATACTTGAAAAAATGGATTTTCCAGATCCAGTTATAAGTGTTGCAGTTGAGCCTAAAACAAAAGCAGATCAAGAAAAAATGGGTATTGCACTTCAAAAACTAGCTCAAGAAGACCCAAGTTTCCAAGTAAAAACTGATGAGGAAAGTGGTCAAACCATTATTAGTGGTATGGGTGAGTTACACCTTGAAGTTATCGTTGATAGAATGCTTAGAGAGTTTAAAGTTGATGCTGAAATAGGTAAGCCACAAGTTGCATATCGTGAAACTATTAGAAAAACAGTTGAGCAAGAATATAAATATGCTAAACAATCAGGTGGTCGTGGTCAATACGGTCATGTTTATTTACGCCTTGAGCCACTTGAGCCAGGCACTGGATATGAGTTTGTTAACGATATTAAAGGTGGAGCTATTCCAAAAGAGTATATTCCAGCTGTTGATAAAGGATGCCAAGAAGCAATGCAAGGTGGAGTTTTAGCAGGATATCCAGTTGAAGATGTTAGAGTAACTGTATATGATGGAAGTTATCACGAAGTTGATAGTTCTGAGATGGCATTTAAACTAGCTGCTTCAATGGGCTTTAAAGAGGGTGCTAGAAAAGCAGGAGCTGTTATACTTGAGCCAGTTATGAAAGTTGAAATTGAAACACCAGAAGAGTATATGGGCGATGTTATAGGTGATATCAATAAACGCCGCGGTCAAGTTAATAATATGGGCGATAGAGGCGGAAATAAAATAATTGACGCATTTTGCCCACTAGCTGAGATGTTTGGTTATTCAACAGATTTAAGAAGTCAAACTCAAGGTCGTGCAACTTACTCAATGGAGTTTGATCACTATGATGAAGTTCCAAAGAATGTAAGCGAAGAGATAATTAAACAAAGAAACGGCTAAAATCTAATTTAAGGGTGGGAAAGAGATTCCTACCCTTTAAAAAAAGTTAAGTATGCGTGAATTTTATTTAGATAAACCACTGAAGATTACTGGATATAAGGTTACCACAAATAATAAGCTTGAATTAAATCAAAATACAGCTATAATTCCAAATTTATGGAAAAAATTTAACAATAGTGATTTATTCAATGATATAAATTATGGTGTTTATTTTAATTATAGAAATAAACATTTTGATGATTATGATTTGTTAGTTGGTTCCACAAAGTCTTTAAGTGGAGTTTGCAAAGATTGTGATTCAGTAGAAATACAAAGTGGTAAATTTTTGATTTTTGAAACTGGTATTAAGCAAATAGCAACCGATGTAAGTGGTCTTTGGATGAAAATTTGGAACCATTTTAATACATGCGATATAAAACGCTCTTATTTGAGCGATTTTGAAAAATATATAGACAATAAAGTAGAAATTTATATTTCCATTTTATAAATTTGTCCTCATAGCTCAGCTGGATAGAGCGCAAAATTCCTAATTTTGAGGCCGTGAGTTCGAATCTCGCTGGGGACACCATTTTTTTATGTTTATTAAACTATATAAATACTTTAAACACACTTTCTTTAAATAAAGCTCCAGTATTTGCACCATATTTCAAGTAATAGTAACATTTCGTAATATAAAAAAGATATAATATCTACTAATATAAAAATGAGTAGTTTATTTTGTTAATAATTTATGCAGGTAGATAATATGAAAGATTTTATCCCAGAGTTTTTTATAGGCTTAAAAAATTATAATTTTAAGATGTTTTTAAATGATATGGCTGCAGGTATTATAGTGGCTATTGTTGCATTGCCGCTATCTATAGCTCTTGGAATCGCATCAGGAGTAACACCTGAAGCTGGACTTATTACCGCTGTTATCGGATGTTTTATTGTAGCCATTTTAGGTGGAACAAAATTTCAAATAGCAGGACCAACTGGTGCATTTATAGTAATTGTTTATAGTATCATAGAACAACATGGTATTTTAGGATTAACTATTGCAACTATTATGGCAGGCATAATGCTTGTAATTATAGGCTTTTTAAAAGGTGGAGAAATTATAAAATTTATTCCATATCCAGTTGTAGCAGGTTTTACAAGTGGAATTGCTATAACGATTTTTTCAAGTCAAATAAAAGATATTTTAGGTTTGGGCGTTGAAAAAATTCCAGCTCAATTTATAGAGCAAATTTCATGTTACATTCAAAATATCCAAACACTAAATTTCTACGCAATTTTAATAACCATAGTATCTATTTTTATAATTATTCTATGGCCAAAAATTCCAAAAATTGGTAAATTAATACCTAGTATGTTAGTTTCAGTGGTTGTTTTAACACTTTTGGTTCAGTTTTTTGCACTCCCTACTGAGACTATTGGTTCAAGGTTTGGAAGTTTAGATTTAAAAATAACTTTTGTAAATTTTAATGGAGTTAGCTTTGAGCTTATTAAGTCTTTAATACCAGCATCCATAACAATTGCAGTTTTAGCCGGTATAGAATCACTTTTATCTGCGGTGGTTGCAGATGGTATGACAAATGATAGGCATAATTCAAACATAGAACTTGTTGGGCAAGGTTTTGCAAATATTGCTTCTGCGGCTATTGGTGGTATTCCTGTAACTGGAGCGATTGCAAGAACTGCAACTAATATAAAAAATGGTGCAAAAAGCCCTGTTTCTGCTATGATAAGCTCGATTGCCTTATTTATTATGGTTATGGTTTTACTAAATTTTGTAAATCTTATACCTATGGCATCTCTTGGTGCGATTTTGCTAGTAATTTCATACAATATGGGCGAATGGGAGTATTTTAAGCAAATCAAAAAAGCACCAAAAAGTGATTATTTTGTATTTATTGTGACATTTTTATTGACGGTATTTTTTGATTTGATTATTGGCATATCAGCTGGTATGATATTTGCTTTGATTATATTTATGAAGCGAATGAGCGATTTAACAAATTTTGAAATGATTACAAAAGATTTAAAACATGCTGATGGCAATATATTAGAAATTCCAAACGGGGTTCTTGTTTATAATATAAATGGTCCTTTTTTCTTCGGTGCCGCAGAGAAATTTTCTAATATGCTACTAGATATTGTTAAACCTAAATCAAAAATAATTATTGTAAATTTAGAAAATGTTCCTTTAATTGATGCTACTGGATATAGGGGATTAAAAATTTTTTATAACAATTGTAAAAAAAATGAGTTAAAAATATATTTTTGTGGAATAAGAAGTAGGGTTTATAAAATTTTAAAAAATTATGGTTTTATAGATGAGATACAAAAAGAAAATATTTTTAAAGACTTAAAAGAAAATATTGATTATTTAAATAGTTTTGAGCCTAAAGAGTCCATATCTGAATAAAAAATAAATCTTTAATTAAACAGCAAGTGGTTTAATGGCTCAAATAATTTATAAAACTCAGCAGTTATTTTTCAGCTTTATTACTCAACATTACAGCTATAAATTCTGTTTTAGGATTGATTTTAAGTGCAATTTGAATAGTCATAGTTAATGGAACTGCTAAAAAAAGTCCACCTATTCCCAAAACATAACCCCATAAAAGTAAGCTAAAAAGCACAGTTATAGTTGAAATTCCAAGCTCTTCGCCAACTAGCCTTGGCTCTAAAATTACTCCAAAAATAGTATTTGTTGCTACATATAGCGCTACAACCCAAATAGTATCTGAAAAATTTCCACTTATTAGTGCTACAAAGACAGCTGGTACAGCAGCTACAAAAGAACCAATTGTAGGTATATAATTCATTATAAAAGCAACTATTCCCCATAAAACTGCGTATGGAATACTTAAATAATAAAGTCCAAAACCTATAATAAGCCCAGTTGCTGCTGAAATTACTGTTTTTATAAAAAGATATCTTTTAAGATTATAGACAAAAGAGTTTACAAAAACAACAGCATTTGAATATTTACGGCTTAGATATTTCACCTTTTCTTGCATAACTCTTGTTTCAAAAAGCATGAATGCAACAAGTAAAAGTACAAAAAGCCACATAGACATCATTGAGCCTGTTTTTCTAACAAGTGAGCTTGTTGTTGTGATAATTTTATTAGATTCTAAGTTAAACATATTTGGATCAAAAACTATCATATCTCTAAAATCTGTGTTATTTAGTTTTTCCATCCATTCATTTAATAATACTTGAAATTTTCTATTAAATTCAGGAAGTTGTCCTAAAAAGTCAAACATCGTAGTAACTGCAACACTTCCAATAAATGCTAAAAACCCAAGTAGTAAAAATGCTACAAATATAAATGAAATAGTTCTTGGAATTTTAATTTTTTCTAAGGCGTCTAAAACAGGCGAAGTTACAATTGCTATAAAAGTAGCTAATAAAAACGGCACTACTACTGAGTTTGCAGCTTTTAAACCTGCAAAAATTATAATTATGGAAGCAAGAGTTATTAAAGTTGTTTGTAGTCTCAAAATAAATTCCTCAAATTTACTAAATTTCGTAATTTTAGCAAAAAGATATAAAAATATAATAAAAATTTTGATTTGCTAAATAGAAAAGTAAGTTGATTTCACAAGACAAAGTACAAAATTTATTTTTAGTTAAATTTTGAGTTGTGCTATCAACTTACTTAAATACATTTTTGGCAAAATAAGCAAATTTTAAAAAATCTCAAATTTGCTTTAAGTTTTTAAATTTCGCCCACCTTATAGCTCTCACCTGGTTTCATCTCAATTATCTTCCAAGGAAGTCCTTGCTTGTTAAGCTCATCCATAAAAGGTTTTGCGTCAAATTCCTCCATATTAAATACACCTTTGCCTTGCCATTTTTTCAAAGCTATCATTTTTGCACCAATCATCGCTGGAACTCCTGTTGTATAGCTTACTCCTTGAGCTCCAGTTTCTTTATAGCACTCTTCATGGTCGCAAACATTATAGATGTAAATTTGTCTTTCTTTGCTATCTTTTACTCCGCGAATCACACATCCGATATTGGTCTTGCCCTTTGTCCTTGCACCCAAACTCGCAGGATCTGGTAAAAGTGTCTTTAAAAACTGAATAGGAACTATTTTTACGCCATTGTGCTCAACTTCATCTATGCGAAGCATTCCAACATTTTCAAGGCATTTCATATGGGTTAAATAGCTTTGTCCAAATGTCATAAAAAATCTAATTTGTTTTAAACCTTTGATATTTTTGCTAAGGCTTTCAAGCTCTTCATGATATAAAAGATAGCTATCTTTTACGCCAATTTCTGGATAATCCCATTTAAAGCCAATCTCCATAGGCTTTGTCTCTACCCACTCATCATTTTTCCAGTTTGTTTTTCGCTCATTTATGGAATCATTAGTTTTTTTCCAATATCGTCCATTTGCTGAAACTTCTCTTAAATTTATCTCTGGGTTAAAGTTAGTAGCAAATGCATATCCGTGGTCTCCAGCGTTGCAATCAAGTATGTCAATATAGTGAATTTCATCAAACAGATATTGCTGTGCATAGGCACAAAATACATTTGTAACACCTGGGTCAAAGCCACTTCCTAAAAGTCCCAAAACCCCAGCTTTTTTAAACTCCTCATCTTTTGCCCATTGAAGTTTATACTCAAACTTAGCGGTATCTGGATGCTCGTAATTTGCAGTATCGATGTAAGAAATTTTAGCCTTTATACAAGCGTCCATTAGTGTTAAATCTTGATATGGAAGTGCAACATTTAATAAAATTTCAGCACCTGTTTTTTTGATGAGACTAGCAACTGCATCTGTATCATCAGCGTCAATTTGTGCGGTTTGAATATCTACTCCAAGGCGCTCTTTTATAAATTTTGCTATTTTATCACACTTGCTTTTTGTTCTACTTGCAAGAGTTATTTTGCTAAATACATCACAATTTGCAGCAGCTTTGTAGGTTGCAACTTGGCTAACTCCACCAGCTCCAATTATTAGTAAATTTGCCATTTTTATCCTTTTTAAAAATTTTAGATATTTTAGCAAATAAACAATAACATTTCAAAATTTTATATGTCAATAATTTTGATAATTCATAGTTAAAGTGAAATATTTAATTATTTTGACTTTTAAAAAATATTATTAACTAATAAAAATAAATGAATTTAAGATAAATTTAATCTATAATTTTGCCATCTTTGTAATAAATTCTTTTAACTCTTGAAGCTATTAAAGATAAAATTTCATAACTTATAGTATCGCATCTTTTGGCTAAATTTGAAGCGTTAAACTCACCTTCATCAAAAATTGTTGCATATTCACCAACTTTAACTTCCATATCAAAAGGCACTTTTACCATGCACTGGTCCATGCATATTCGCCCAACTACTGGGCATTTTACATTATTAATTAAAACCTCTGGATTATTTTGCTCTCTTAAAAATCCATCACCATAACCGATGCAAATCGTTACAATTTTTTCATAATCTTTTGTTGTGTAAACTCCACCATAGCTAATTGGGGTATTTGGTTTTAAAATCTTAATATTTGAAATCATAGCATAAAGGCTCATAACAGGCTTTAAATCTACGCTTTTTTTAACTTCATCTGATGGATAAAATCCAAAACCAACTATTCCACTTCTTACCATATTTAAATTTGCAGTTTGTGTATCTAAAATAGCTGCTGAGTTTGAGACATGTTTTAATGGTATTTTAAGCCCATTTTTTTCAAAATCATAAATTTGAGCATTAAATCTTTTAAGTTGTAGGTTTGTAAAGCTCTTATCAGCACTATCTGATTTAGCAAAATGAGTAAAAACACCAACTATTTCTATATTTGAGAGTTTTGAAATTTTTAAACAAGTTAAAGTTGTTTCTAAAATGCTTTTTTCATCGCGTACCACAAAACCAAGTCTTGCCATTCCTGTATCAAGCTTGATATGAATTTTGGCCTTCAAATTTAAGGATTTTGCTATTTCATTTATAGTGGTTGCATATTCGTAGTTAAAAACACAAAGCTCAAGGTTGTTTAATAGAGCTTTTTTTACTTCATCGCTGTATCCAAGGAGTAAAATAGGCAAATTTATACCATTTTTTCTTAACTCTTCACCTTCATTTACTCTTGCTACTGCTAGATAATCAGCACCAAACTCAGCGTAACTTTTAGCTATTTCCACGCTTCCATGCCCATAAGCATTTGCCTTTATAAGAGCACAAAACTTTATATCATCTCCAACAAATTTTTTTAAATTTAAAAAATTTTGTTTTAAATTATCTAAATTTATTTTTGCAAAAACTACTGACATTTACTCTTTCTTCTCTACTATTTTAACACTTTTTGCTGTTTTTGAAAAATGTATTAAATCTTCTACCGTTTGAACTGTCCAAGGAAGTCTTTCAAGTGCGACTTTAAATATTATTGCTGCGCTTATTGCATCATTTAATGCTCTATGATGAGCGTTATGAATACCTAAAAGCTCTTTTAATGAGCCAAGTCCGTATTTAGCAGATGGTATTGTTCGTCTGGCTAATTCAATAGTGCAAATTCTCCTATTTAAAAGCACGCCATAGTCTAATTTTTCCAAACTTTTGCTTATGAAATCATAATCAAATTTAACATTATGAGCTACAAAAGTACTAGTTCCTAAAAAAAGTTTAAATCTCTCAAGCACGGTGGCTAAATTCGGAGCATTGTCTAAATCACTAACTTTAATTCCAGTTAAGTCACTAATTTCTTCAGGAATAAAATCAGCTTTTATAAAGCTTTCAAATTTATCTAAAACTAGACCATTTTTTAGTTTTACTGCTCCTATTTCTATAATTTGTCCATCTTTTATGCCACCATTTGTCTCAATATCTGTAATACAAAAAATTTCATCTTTAATCTCTTTATCTTTTGTAGCAATTGTTACTTTTCCATTATCCTTTTTTACTACTTCAAGTCCTGAAGCGTGCCACATATTAAAATCTTTTGGGTCAAATTTTATCTCGTCAATCTCACTTGATTTTATTAAAAAATCATGATAATTAATTGATTTTTGAGAAAGCAAATCTATAAAATTTTCTAATTTATTAACTTTTTTCATACTTTTAAAGATCTAATCGCAGTTTCATAATCGTTTGATGAAAATATATAGCTTCCAGCTACTACTATATCAGCTCCTGCTTCATCAAGTTCAGCTACATTAAGCCCATTTACACCACCATCAACTTCTATCATGCAAATTGAGTTTGTTTTATATATAAGTTCTTTTAATTCTTTTATTTTATCTATTACTATAGGCATAAATTTTTGCCCGCCAAAGCCTGGATTTACACTCATTAAAAGAACCATATCAACACTATTTATAATATGTTTTAGTGAGCTTATCGGTGTGTGTGGGTTTAAAACAATCGCAGGGGAGATTCCATTATTTCTAATGTGATCTATTAACCTTAAAGGGTGATTTTCAGCCTCAATATGAAATCCTAGAAATTTAGGCTTAATCCCTAAAAACATCTCTACAAAAAAGCTTGGATTTTCAACCATTAGATGAATATCTAAAGGCACGGAACTTGATTTTTTAGCTGCATTTACCACAACAGGTCCAATTGTTAAATTTGGTACAAAATGCCCATCCATTACATCTATGTGGATAAGATCAGCTCCAGCTTTACAAACTGCTTTTATTTCACTTTCTAAATTTGCAAAATCAGCTGATAAAATACTTGGCGCTACATACATTTAAATTCCTTAAATTTTTTATAACTAATTTTAAAATTTGAATTTTACCCTTTTAAATCATAAAAACTAATAAAATACGAAATTTAATAAATTTAAGTAAGATTTGAAGATTTTTTGGTATAATCAACCTTTTAAATTTAAGTTTTCAAAGGATAAAATATGGCAAAAAGATGTGCTATTACAGGAAAAGGCCCATTGGTAGGTCATAGCGTAAGTCACGCTAACAACAAAAATAAAAAAAGATTTTTACCAAATCTTAGAAGCATAAGAGTTGTTTTAGAAGATGGAACAACTAGAAGAATAAAAGTTGCAGCTTCAACCTTAAGAACTATGAAAAAACAATCCAGATAGTTTTTATATAAAAGTTTGTTAAAATGTCTTTTTGGGATAGGGTTCGTAAATTTCTCAACTGGACAAGATCTTCAAAACCTGATGTAAATCTTAATTTTGAGCTTTACGAACAATTAAAACCGTTTAGATTACCATTAATTCTTATTGTTTCGCTTATGCTAATTGGAACTTTGGGATATATGGTTTTTAGCGGTTTTTCTTTAAGTGATGGATTTTATCAAGCAGGGATGACCTTTACAACTGTCGGATTTACCGAAGTTGCTGAGATTTCTCCAGCTGGGAGAATCTTTACTGTGGCATTTATTTTTGCTGGTTTTGGGGCTTTTACATTTTCTTTAGGTGTTGTTATAGAAAGCCTAAAAAAAGGTTTTTTAGTAAATGCCATTAGGGAGAGAAATATGGTAAATAAAATAGCAAGATTAAAAAATCACTTTGTTATTTGCTATCACAATATCTATACAATTGAGCTTGCAAAGCAATTTAGAGAAAATCATATCCCTTTTGTTGTTATTGACACAAGTGATGATTTGAGTAAGATTGCTCATGAAAACAAATATCCTTATTTTATACAAGGCGAACCTCATACTGAACTTTCACTTTTAAAATCTCATCTTTCTAGTGCAAAAGGTGTTATTGCACTTAGTTCAAATATAGCTGATAATATTGCAATAATTGCAACCGTAAGATTATATGAAAAAGAACTCGAACTTAAAAAGCCATATTTTGTTATGAGTGTTTCTGATAATGATTTAGACGCAGATAAACTTAAAAAGCTTGGTGCAGACTCAGTTATACTTCCATCAAAACTTGCCGCTCAAAGACTTAGTGCTATAAGTGTAAGACCAGATATGGAAAATATCTTAGAAAGATTTTTATACAAAAAAGACTCTTTAATTGATATTGAAGAAATTGTAGTTCCAAGTCATTCTTGGGTTAGATTTAAAAGACTTCGTGAAACTAGACTCAGAGAAATTACAAGTGCTGATATAGTTGGAATAAAAGATGAAAATAATAAATTTACTCCTATGCCTGGTGGTGATGCTATAATAGGCACAAATGCTACACTTTTAGTTATAGGCACGGCTGAGGGGATAAATTATACAAGAAAACTTATAAATGGTAGATATAAACCGCAGGAGTTAAAATATGTTTGATATAATTTCACTAAAAGGTGGGCTTGAAAATGTTGATGGGTTTTATTTTGATGGAGTGCATTCAGGCGTAAAGAAAAAAAATAATGATTTAGGTTTTATAAGAAGTGATAAAGAATTTTTAATAAGTGCGTGCTTTACTACGAACAAATTTAAAGCTGCACCAATTAGACATTTTTTAAGATATCCTCAAAATTTTAAAACAAATTTTATACTTTTAAACTCAAAAAATGCAAATGCTATGACTGGTAAAAAGGGTATAGATGATATTGATGAAATTTTTAAAGAACTTGGTAAAAAAATAAAATTAATTAATCCTATAATGAGTTCTACGGGTGTTATTGGCCAAAGGCTTGATAAGGAAAAAATTATAAAAGGTTTAGATCAGTTTGATTTTTATGCTAGAAACTCAGATGATGTTGCAAAATCTATAATGACAACCGATAAGTTTAAAAAAGAACTTAGTTTTAGAGTTGATTTAGAAAATGGCAAGAGTTTTAATATAGCTGCTATTTGTAAAGGTGCAGGCATGATAAATCCAGCAATGGCTACTATGCTATGTTATATTTTAACTGATGCTAATATTTCAAAAGATGATATGGATGAACTTTTAAAGTCAAGCATTGAAAATAGTTTTAATTCTGTTAGTGTGGATGGTGATACATCTACAAATGATACTGTTATGCTTATAAGTAGTGGTAAAAAAGACTATGATAAACAAGCTTTTAAAACTGCTCTTGATATGATAACTTTAAATTTAGCTTTAATGCTTGTAAAAGATGGTGAAGGCTCAAGCAAAGTCGTAGCTTTTGAAATAAATGGAGCTAAAGATGATAAAGAGGCTATGAAGGCAGCTAAGGCTTTATCAAATTCATTGTTGGTAAAAACAGCAATTTTTGGAGAAGATCCAAACTGGGGACGAATAGCTTCAACCATTGGAGCAAGTGGCATTGAGTGCAGCGAAGAAAGTTTGGTTATAAAATATGATGATGTTTTAGTTTATGATATTAATCACCCTGAACTTGATGAAGAAAGAGAGCAAAAAGCTCACGCTGTAATGCAAAAAGAAAGTTTTAAAATAAGTTGTGATTTAGGCATTGCAGACGGTAAATTTTGTGCTTATGGGTGTGATTTGGGTCACAAGTATGTTGATATAAACGCAAGCTATAGATCTTAAATTTTTTATAAAAAAAATTAAAAAATATAGTAAAAATTATTTTTCGCATATAAGCAAGTTTTTTAAATATTAATTTTTATAAAACTTGCTTAAAATTTATCATCACCTAAGGCATTTAGTCTTGCAAGAACTGTGTTGCAGTATTGGGCTAATATTTTTTGTATATTTTCTAGGTCATCAAATTTCGATTTTAAGACTTCTCTATCCATTTCGCTTATTTTATTTACTTTAAGTCTTCTTGCACTCAAATCTTTTATATAAATTTTGTATATGGCTATGCAAGTATCTCTCCATAGGTAGTAGTTTTTAATGACCTCGCTATATAAAATAGAGCCTAAGAGTTCTTGAAATTTATAATTTGTATTGCTTATGACTTCATCAAATTTATTCTCTTCACCAATAACATCAACTATTTCTTTATCTCTTTCATGTCTTATGCAATTTTTTATTCTTGTCATTATGAAATCTTGATGATTTGCGGCACTTTTAAAAGCATTGATTGTTTCACTCTTGCTCACTTTTATTCCTTTACAAGATTTTTGTTTGTATTATATCATAATTTCAGTTAAAAAAAATTTAAGATTTGATAAATTTAATTTTAAGTTACATTGTCGTATAATGTTTAAATTTTATTAAGAAGAGGTGATGTTATGCAAAGACCTATGCCAAAAGATAAAGAAATTCCACTAAATCCTAATAAGTGGATAATTTCAAAAACAGACCCAAAAGGCGTTATAACTTATGCAAATGACTATTTTGTAGATGTTTGCCAATATAGCAAAGAAGAGCTTATAGGACAACCACATAACATAGTTCGCCACCCTGATATGCCAAGGATAGCATTTAAACTTATGTGGGATACAATAAAACAGAATAAGGATTTTAAAGCTTTGGTTAAAAATTTAGCCAAAGATGGAAGATACTATTGGGTTTTGACAAAATTTGAAACTGTTGTTGACCCAGTATCAAATGAAATTGTATCTTATACAGCTTATAGAAAGGCAGCTCCTAGAAAGGCCATAAAAGAGATAATTCCTATCTATAAAAAACTTGTAGAACTTGAGAAAGTTGGTGGTATGGAACAAAGTGGGGAGTATCTATCTAAATTCTTAAAAGACAATAACACTACTTATGAAAAGTTTTTAGATAAAATTACAGAGGGAAAGACAAATATTTTTGATGGTTTGCTTAAGTCTATAATTGGTATTTTTAAAAAATAAATTTTTTATTATCCCACATTAAATTTCTAAAAAAATGATGTGGGATTTACGAGTCTAAAAAATATTAATAGAGATTGGATTATAAAATATTTACCTTAGCTTTTAAGCTAACGCATTTTTTAAAACATCATCTATAATATCAACCGGTATTATTTCAATAGCATCTTTTACTTCATTTGGAAGCTCATCAAGATCTCTTTCATAGTTTTTTCTAGGAATTAACACTTTTTTTATACCAGCTTTATGAGCTGCAATTAGCTTTTCTTTAAGCCCTCCAATAGGTAAAACTTTTCCACTTAAAGTAATTTCACCTGTCATTGCAATATCAGCTTTAACTTTTTTATTTGATAAAATAGAAGCAATAGCTACAGCCATTGTTATACCAGCACTAGGGCCATCTTTTGGGGTTGCGCCTTCTGGAACATGTAAGTGAAGATCAAAAAGATTATAAATTTGTTCGTTGTTATTTTTTAAATTCTGACTATTTTCGCTTTTTTCACTTTCACTTATATGGGCTTTTTCATATATCTTTTTTGGAATTTCAAGCTTATTTTCATCTATTAAGACTTTTACTACACTAAAAGCAATTATGGCGGATTCTTTCATAACATCACCAAGTTGCCCAGTTATATTAAGCTTTCCTTTGCCTTTTATTTTAATAGCTTCTATTTTTAAAACATCTCCCCCAACTGCCGTCCATGCAAGACCATTTACTATACCAATCAGATCTTTTTTATCAACAGCATCTATTTCAAAGACTTTTTTATCTACAAATTCTTCTAGATTTCTATTGTTTACTAGGACTTTTTCATTTTTTTCTTGATTTAAGATTTTAACTGCTGTTTTTCTTAAAATATCGGCTATTTTTCTTCTTAAATTTCTAACGCCACTTTCCCTTGTATAATCACTTATAAGTAATTTTAATGCTGCATCAGTTATATTTACATCACTTGCTTTAAGTCCGTGCTTTTTAAGTTCTTGCGGGATAAGATATTTTTTTGCAATTTGAAATTTTTCTTGTGGTGTGTAAGAGCTTAAAAATATAAACTCCATTCTATCTCTAAGTGCAGGAGGGATACTTCCTATATCATTTGCTGTTGCTATAAATATAATCTTGCTTAAATCAATATTAAAATTTAAATAATAATCTCTAAAATTATTGTTTTGTTCAGGATCGAGCACTTCTAATAAAACAGCTGTTGGATCACCTCTAAAATTTCTTGAGATTTTATCTATTTCATCAAGCACCATAACAGGATTCATTTGTTTTGCATCAATTAAGCCTTGAACTATTCTTCCAGGCATTGCACCCACATAAGTTCGTCTATGGCCACGAAGCTCATTTACATCTTCAAGTCCGCCAAGAGCTATTCTAACAAGTTCTCTTTTTAAAGCTTTTGCAACTGAGTTTGCAAGGCTTGTTTTACCAACTCCAGGAGGTCCTGCAAGACATAAAATTATGCCATTATTTACTTTATCTTTCAGTCCACGAAGTTCCAAAAGCTCACGCAAAGCAAAATATTCAACTATTCTGTCTTTTGGTTTTGTGAGTGCGTAATGATCACTATCAAGTTGTTTTTTAACATCACTCATAGAGCTTTTTTTCTTTGCTAGATTTTCAAAAGGAATTTCTAAAACCCAGTCTAAGTAGCTTTGAGCCATTGATGCATCAGCTGAGTCAGGATGAAGTCTTGCAAATTTATCAATCTGTTTTTTTATCTCTTTATACGCCTCATCACTCATAAATGGCTTTTTAAGATCAAGTTTTTTTCTATATTCTAAAACTTCTTCTTCTTTTTCATTTTCATTGCCAAGTTCTTTTTGAATTTGCTTTAATTGCTCTTTTAAAAAATACTCTTTGTTTGTTTTTTCTATTTTTGAGTGAACTTTTGACTTTATCTCTTTTTCAAGTCTATTTGCCTCTATTTCTTGGATGATATAATCAATCGTATCAAAGTAAAGCTCTTCTAAATTTTCTTTTATAAAAAATTCATAAGCTTTATCTTTTGTAAGCCTTAAAGCACTTAGAGTTAGATCAAGAACCCTTATAGCATCACTACTTTCTTCAATTGTTCTTAATAAATCTTGCGAAAAGTAGCCATTCATAGAATTTAGTGTTTTTATTTTTTGTTTTAAAATATTTAAAAGTGGTTCTATTTTATTATCAGTTGGAATTTCTATCTCTATTTGTTTTATTTCAGCTAAAAGCGGTTTTTGTGAAATTTCTTTTACAATTTTAGCTTTATAAGCTCCTTGAAATAAAATTTTAACTCTTCCATCTGGAAGATCTACTTTTCTCATTATATTTCCAACAACACCGGCATTATAAATATTTTCAAATTTGTTTTTTGAAGTGGCATTTTCCTTTTCATTTGCTACTAAAATCATAGTTTCATTTTTTATGGCAAACTCCAAGGTTTCAAGCTCATCACTTTCATGAATGAAAATAGGCGTTATCATGAATGGATATAAAAATTGCCCATTCATTGTGATAATAGGCAAAGTATTTTGTGAAATTTTCATCTATTTCCTTTTAGTATTATTCGAAAAATGCTCTATACCAAGGAAGATTTGGAGCTGATAAATTTGCATCTTTTAAAGCTGAGTTTTGAAGTTTTTCTTCATAAATTTTAGCTGATACATCTCTTCCTTTTTGAGCATACAAATCTTTTATATTTTCATTTAGATGATAAACTGCAAGCTTAAATTTAATAAGCATAGTCTCTAAAAGCGGTTTATATTGGGTATTTGGATACTCTGATAGGAAATTTTCAATTTCTATTATGCTATATTGCATCAAATTTTGATTTCTATTTGGTCTTTGGAAAGAGTCATAATTTGCTTTTATTTTTAAAAACTTAGCATATTCTATTTTTTCTTTTGTTCCATATCTTCTTATATATTCATCTAAAAGCTCATTTGCCCTTGTGTATCTGCCCTCATCTGTATTTGCTAGTGCCATAACCAAAAGTGTTGGTTCAAGAAGTGGTGAGGCGACATGTTCGCTTGCAAATTGGTTGTAGTGTTTATCAGCTTCTTTTAAATCATTTGCTTTTATATCTGCCATTATGTGGTTATACCAAATTTCAGGTCTTAGATTGTAAAGTCCAGATGACTTTGTGCTGCAACCCACCATAAAAATGAGCGTAAAAAAAAGAGTTAAAATTTTAACTTTCATAATTAAAATCCTTGTTTTAAATTTTTAAGTCATTTATTTTACACTTTTACTCTTTATAATCGGTTAATTTAATTAAATTTGTCTTTAAAATTTGCAAATTTATTTAAATATTCAATTTATTTAAAACAAATAGTTATAAGATAAAAAATGAAATTTAAATATTTCAGATAGATTTTTAACTATTTATGATATAATCACATTAAATTCAGTATGGCTTTTCTAAAATGTTAGAATAGTCTTAAGAGGTGGTTTATATGAAAACAGTCAAAAAAGTGGTGTTTTGTAGGTCTTTTGACAGCATAGCCCATAGCCAGAAAAAATCTTTTAAAAAAGGTTTTTCGCTAATAGAGCTTGTTCTTGCTATAGTTGTAGTTGCTATAACCTTAGCCGCACTTCCAAACATTGTAGCACAAACTCAAAAATCAAATGAGTTAGCTATAAAACAAGAGCTTACCTATAGTGCCAAAACATTAATGGGTAGAATTATCTCAATGCCTTGGGATAGCACAGCTTTAAAAGCTATGTGCGAAAATGATCGTGGTGTGACATCATGCAGCAACAGTGATATCAAATCTTATTTAAGAGCCAATAGGAATATTAGAATCCCTATATATAACTCAAATGGGCTTGGAAACAGACCTGGAAGTTTGATTGCAGATAATCATGGGTATGTTAATCAAAATAGAATAAGTGAGGCCGATAGAACTAGAACCTACACACCTGGTAATAACTCTTATGGGTTTAATGATGATAAAAATGATATAGATGACTTTCGTGGTACTCTTAGAACCAGAAATGAAGAAGCCTCAAATGAGGATTTTATCTCAGATATGCTTTTTGTTACAGAAGTTGATTATGTAAGTGGCACTACTACTGGTGGTACTACTTTAGAGTTCTCACCTAGTGGTACAGGAAACTCAATAGATGGAGGAACACCTACAAATATAAAGCGTGTAAAGGTAACAGTTGAAGACACGGATGGTAATCCAGGAACTGGTGAGTATAGATCAACGATGTATTTTTATGCTCCAAATATAGGTATGAACAAACCTATGGTTATGGACTATAAAGGAATGTAAGATGATAAAAAAAGCTTTTACTTTAATTGAACTTATACTTGTTATAGTTATACTTGCTATCTTATCTTTGATAGGAACCAACATTTATACAAATGTTTATAAAAACTATCTTACCTCAAAAATAGTAGATGAGGTAGAGGATAAAACCCAACTAGCACTTGATCAAATAGCCTCAAGACTAAGTGATAGAGTTAAACAAGCAACAATTGGTAGAAAAAGTTCAGATACAAATAACATTGTATTAGTCTATGATTCAAGGCTTGAACACGATCATGACATCTTAGAGTGGATTGGGCAAAGTACACAAAGTAGAAATTTAGCAGGAGCTAATGTGGATAGCTCTATTGGCTGGAGTGGGTTTTTAGATATGGGCATATATGAAAATAGTAAGCGTATACTTATAGGTGGTAGGTTGCCAGCTGCAACAGAAGTTATAAACTCTGTATCAAGGGGTAAATCTCAAAATTTAGCTATGATATTTCAAGGTATATCAACCAACAAAGAAAATGGTTATGGATTTAGAGAAAATGAAAATCCAGATAAAATTATGGTTTTTAATATGCCTAGCAGTGGTGCAGGAATTACACTTGTAAATCCTTATGCGGGTGGACAAATTTCAGATAGATATCAAATAGCTCATTCAGCCTATGCTATAGTTCCTGAAAGAAATGCAGCAGGTGGAGATAATTTATACCTATACTATGACTACAGGCCTTGGATGGGGCAAAGATATAGTGATGGTAAAAAATCTCTTTTAATTGAAAATATTACTTTATTTAGGTTTAGAGGTTTTAGTGCAAGTGGGATGGATTTAAAGCTTTGTGTAAATGCGGGTGCCCAAAATCACGGCGTTACCGATAATAGATTTGTAGTTTGTAAGACAAAGGTGGTGTTCTAATGAAAAAAGGTTTTAGTTTAATAATGGCGATATTTTTTGTTATGCTTATAGCAACCTTGGGTATGATGTCACTATCTCTATCTTCAAAGATGGTAAAGCAATCAGGCGATGTTTATTTAAAAGAACAAGCCGAGCTATATGCTATGAGTGCTACAAGTTTAGCAGTTTTGGATATGCAAAGAACAGATTATACCAATGAGTGTATTACAGAAAAAAAATATGATTTTGGTGATGGGTTTGTGGCAACAGTTAATATATTTTATCTTGATAGTGACATGCCAAGATGTGATAATAATCGTAATGTAAAGTCATCAAATAGTATTAATAAGACATTTATGGATTTAAAAGATATTAATGGAATTACAGCTAATTACTATAATGTCGCCTTAATAGATGTTATGGTGCAAAACACTGATGGCATAGAGCCTGTTAGGTTTCATAGAAGAACAGTTCAAAGACCGTAAAATATAAAATTAAGATAAAAAATATAAAAGCAATTTTAAGGAGAAAGAAAGATTATGAATACAAGCATAGTTGGAAAACAGTTTGAGTTAACAGATACTATAAAAGAGTACTTAGAAAAAGCATTTGAAAATTTAGAAAAGTATAATCTAAACATAGTTTCAACAAGATGTGTTATCTCAGCTGATGAAAAGCAAGGTAAAAAAGGCTTTGTTGTAAATTTGTCAATAAATTTACCAAAAAAAGAGACTATTGTTATATCTCAAAAAGATAAAGATCTTTACGCTGCTATAGATAGCATCATAGAAAGAGCATCTAAGGTTTTAAGAAGACAGCACGATAAGTGGAAAACTCATAAAAATAAAGATGAGTTAAAAGAGATAGTTCTTGATAAAAGTCATGATATAGATCTTAGCGAGCATATAGATGAGATAGTAGAGGCTGAGCTTGAAACTCATAAGCCACTAGAAATTGATGAAGCACTTTTTACTCTAAAAAACAGCAATGATCAATTTTTAGTATTTAATGATATGAATGCTAAAATGAGAGTTTTATATAAAAGAAAAGATGGAAAATTTGGACTATTTTAATAGTTTTAAGGCTGAGAAAATCAGCCTTTTTAAAGATTTTATTGATAAAAAAGTCTTTTAAATTTATAAAAGCTTTAAATTTAAGGTTTTTATAAATTTAAGCCTTCTAAAGGAGAAGATTATGAAAACAAATGTGTTTTTTAAATGGATAGTGGCACTTTTTACTTTTTTAAGTTTAGCCACTGCACAAGGGGTTAATGAGTATGGTATGCTTCCATGCCCAGATGGCACAAGCAATTGTCCGCCAGCAGGATATGGTGCACCAAGAGGTGATTTGATAAGAACAAAAGATAGCACTAATTATGTAGTTTATTATCAAACTAATTTATCTTTTTCTCCAGAAGTTGGTTCTTACTCATCTTTTACTGGTAATCCGCTTGATAATAATGGATTTTCATCCTTAGTATATGGTGACTACTCCATTACAGGTAATACAATTATGAATTTTAATAATAAAAATGATTTGGATAACTCTAGTTCTTATATGATTAATGAATTAGGCAATAATAAGTATTTAAATAGTTCAAAAGCTTCTTTGTATCTACCAGACAGTATCAAGCCAGAATATATAAAATATGCAACCCTTACTTGGATAGGAAGTATCCACAAAAACAATCTTACAGGTCAGGTTAATAAACAATCACTCGTTTATTCATGCGCTGTAGAAGATAATATAGTTGTTAGAAAACAAGATAAAGCAAAGATAGATCATCAAGACTTAATCGATGTTTGTCTTAATAGCCAATTTAAAGATAGTGTCTCTTGTGATGAAGTTAGGTATAAGATAAAAGATGGTATTTACTACCCAAATCCTACCAATAACAACAACTATTTTAATTTAAATTATTACTATAAAAATATAACATATAGTCCAAATGCCAATGTCAATAACAACTTCCAATTTTCTTGTCTAGAGCCAGGAAGACAGAAAATGAGAAAAACTGATTTAAAGCTTATCGATGATGATGTTGTAAAAAACTGTAAAGATAAATATAATAATGATAAAAAATGTAATGATATCTTTAAAGTAACAGATAGTGGATACTATACCCCTATATCATATAATAATAAAAATTCAAAACTTGAATTTAAATGCACAGATGAGAGTTATACAAAGATTAAAAAGGAAAATTTAAATGACGCATACTATAACCCTAAAATGGTTCAAGAATGCAAGATTAAATTCCCAGACCAGGCTTCCCAGTGTGATAATATTATAAGTACTAGATACTACACACCTACACTTAGCTATAGTATAGATAGAGCGGAAATAGGTGATGGTGTATCTAGAGTAAAAACTACTTTGAAGAGTCAACCTTACTATACAGTTGAAGAACTTAGAAAAATTTGTGTAGAAAGTGGCAATAAGAAAGAAGATTGCGATAGTATAGATGAAAACTTTAATGGAGGAATAAGGACATTTTACAGGTTAGTAGATTTTAGTGAATGTTTTGAAAATAGAAAATTTAATTATGACAAATGTTATTACGGCAATGGTAGAGATTCATTTTATGGTAGACCTGCCATAAAAATACATTCTATTAAAGTAACTTTAGGCGACAGTCATTGTATAAATAATCCTCAAGATTGTGAAGAGGTAAAAACTTGTAGAAATTATACTTTTAGTGGTGGCAATATCAACATAGATGACTATTGTAGCAAAAACCCTGAGTTATGCACTGAGGTAAATACTTGTAGTAGATATACTTATGGTTCACAACCTATAAATTTAAATGATTTTTGTAGCAAAAATCCAGCAGAGTGTGAAAGTGTTAAAGTCTGTAAACAGTATAACCTACACACTATATCTTCAACTACAACACCTAGAAAAGAAGACAATAGAAATCTTGCAAGTATATCTGAAAAATACATAAAAGATTACAATAAGATGAATTTTATAGCTGGAGGTCTTGAAAAAGAGGTATTTGCAAAAGATGAGGATATAGACTATCTATTTAGTTACAATAATGCACAAAGTCAAGGCGGTTTATGGTTTGTGTATTCAGCTAGAGCAGATGTTACTGACTTTTTAAAACAAGCAATAGCAAATACTAAAATTAATCAACAAGGTAAAATATTGCAATTTCCTATAGCAGGAGCTAATGTCAAAGCTACCACAGGAGCTGTTATAAATAATAGTTATGGTGTTAGTTTCTGGAACAATGGATCATTTATCTATAGCAGTGCAAAAACTGCAAACTTTGGCTCTTGGGCATTAACTGTTGTTTATGATAAGGGCAGTATACCAAGTAAATCATCTCCTGAATATGGCTTTTATAAACCTAAAGTTGTAACTATACACAATGGTTTTGCATCACTTGTTCATGACTTGCAAAAAATAGACAGTAAATTTCTAAATATGGTATTTGATGGTTTTTACACCCCAAGGCAAGATAAGTATGATGCGAAAGTTAGCACCTACGCTGTATCAAATGCGAACTATTCTAAAAGATTTGGTGATGATGAGGCGGCTCCATTTAAAATTTCTAAATATGGTGATTTCTCAGATATGGTAAATGTCTATAATATCCTTAACAATAGACATTCATATAGTGGTGGTATTTCTATGGTAAAGCCAGGAGCTCATGATGTTGAAGTTATAGATAGTGATTTATACAAGTCAATATCTATAAATACATCTATGTTAAACTCTACAGATAAACAAATATATATGAAAAAAGAGCAAACTAGACTTAAATTTAACTACGGAGTTCAAGCAAGGAAAGTAGGCAATACAACATATGCAGAGCAGACTTATCCAAGTGTTTTTGCATTCTCAACTGACCTTTATGTGCCAGATGTTTGTTACTATAATACAGTTTATAATAGTGCTGGAAAGAGCTCAAGAGGTGGTGGTTTTGTTGTAAGAGAGGGCGAGACAGTAAAAAATCAAGTTTATTTTACTATAGCTGATAATTCAGAAGCCGAAGATGCTAGTGGATTAAAGGTAAAGGCTAAACTATCAGATAATATAATTTATTCAAATGATACTATGAGGATAGATAACTCTCTTGAGGAAACAGGTCCAAATGACTTTATCGACTCAAAATTAAAATATATGAAAGATAACGAAAAAGGACTTTATGAAGATGAGAAACATACAGATTTAATCGCCGATTCTAAAGATAAGCAATTTAACAAATACGATGGCAATTATCTATCATTTTTTATAGGAGATGGTGCTGGAAATGTAAATGGTAATAATATCTCAGGTGGATCTTTAAATAAAAATAAAAAAGATAAGGTGTATGTGGAGTATAAGACCAAAGTTGGGGGATATTATGAAGAGCCAACTTTTACATATGATTTTTCTTTAAAAGGTGTTGAGCTTAATTATAATATTTCTATGGCTAAATGCCCATCTCCTAGTGGAAAAACTGAGTGGGAAAATATAGTTGAAGTAGTTCCTCTTGATGGGGTAAAGGTAGTAAATGAGGACTTTAAGAAAAAAGGAGATTATGAGGGTCTTTATACGCAAGTTGCAAATGAACCTTTTAATCTAAAGATAAATTATGATGTAAATATCACAGGTAGATCAAATGATTATCTTAACAAACTTTTAAGCGATAAAAAGATTTGTATTCTTCTAGGCTATACTGAGCAACAGTGTAGTGATGAAGCCTTTATGAAGGGAAAAGTTGATGAGTTTAATAAAAAAAGAGAAGAATTAAATAAAGAAATTCAAGAACTAGCTTCTGAAATCAATAAGATTAATGGAGATATTGCTAAAAAACAAAGTGAGCTAAATACAGCTAAAAGTAAAGTAAAAGAATTGGAAGAAGAGTTAAAAAATATAAAAAATATTTTAGCTAAAGGTGATATTGAAGAAAATGAAAAAACAAAACTAGAGGCAAGAAAGAAAACTTTAGAAGGTGATGAAAACACAGAAGGAAGCATAAAGCATGCAAACAATCAAGTGGCTGCTTTAAATAAAAAAATTGCAGACTTAAAAGAAGATCTTAAAACAGCTCAAGATAATAAGGAGAATAAACAATCCGACTTAGGTAATCTTGAAAGTGGCATAAGTGATGAGATGACTAGAAGAGTAGGAAGACTTGATGGTAAATTTGAAACTACTTTGGTTACATTAAAAGAGCTTGGTGATAGACATGATAACTGTAAAGCGGCAAAAGAGAATAAAAATATTCATTTTAACCATTATCAAGACTTTGATATAAAAGAGAAATCTTTTAAAGGTGAAGCAACTAATATGGATACCATAATGTATATCAATAAAAATAAAGGAAACTGTGCAGATTTGAAAAAAGGTTGTTCATATAAGTCTTCATCAGCAAAGGCATTTCCATCATTTGAGTATTTTACAAACGACAGTGATAAAGATAAGATTATTGATATGAAAAACATCGTTGTTGGCTACGCAAGACCTGATTATACATTTATAGTAAGTTATCTACCATCAGGAGCTGAAATTTTAACATCTTGTAAGCAAGAGTGTATTAGCAGGTATCATGATGAGCCAGCAGCTTCAAAAGATAGTAAAATAGAAGCATGCCAAAAAGTTTGCGATGAAAAACATAAAAAACGCGTAAGTGAAGGCGGTGGCGAAATAGATGAAAAGTATCTAAAAGAATATAGACTTGATATTTGTGCTGGAGACACATTTGCTGTAAGACCTGCGTATTTTAAGCTTAATAAAGAGCTAAATAAAGATGAAATATACAATCTTGGTGGAGATAAACTCCATAAAGACTTTAAAGATAATATCTACCCATCAGATAAAGATGGAAACTATGTTTTGGGATATGATTCTTTGCTTATTTCTGATGATTCAAACATAACAGCCAATAGCAATCCAAATTTTACTAAATCAGCTGTTTTATCAACAATTGTTCCTGATAGTTGTAACCTAGATGAAGTAAATGATGTAGTTAGAAATGCTGATGGAAAAAGTATAAGCTATAGTAGAGATAACAAACCTACTGGAAGTAATACATTATGGGACAATACAGTTAATTCTTCTAATAACTTAAGAGTTGATTTTAGATCTTTTGATAAAGATGGTAAAGATAAAAACGCAACTGAAAGAGTCTTTTACAATGATACAACTAAGGCAAGTAGTCTAAGCGAGTTTAAAAAAGCAAGTAACGGTGAGAATATGAAAAAATATGCCAATATAGACTTAGGAGCTTTAGGAAAACTTAATTACTATAATATCGGCTATGCTAAGATGAGACTTACTGACTCATCATGGACTAGGTTTGATAAACCATATTTGGATAAAGAGGCAAAAAGCTATAGTTATAAAAAAGATAACAATAAAGTCGGTGCATATATAGGCTTTAAAGATCAAGAGCTAAGCAGTATAAAATCTATCGGTGATAATGTTAAAAACAAATATCTAATTCCTGAGGATTTAGTGCTTAAGTTTACACACGACAAGGTTATGGTTTCAGTTTTAGGTATAAAAGATAAGATAGAAAAGCAAGATCCTTTTAACACAAACGAGATTTATACATATACATTTTTTAACACAAATCCTGATAATATGGGAGCAAGTCTTGATTTAAATGTTACTGCTGCATCTTCAAGAGCGAGTGTTTGTGTAGATAAAGAGTGTTTAAAAGATAAGGGCAATTATAATATTTTAGAAATTTATCCAACACTTTATCACAAAGGTTGCTATGCTAGGGATATTGAGTTTGGATTAGATTTTGCATTTGATTGCAATAAAACTGCAAGCGATGAAAGATGTAATTCATTAGAAATAAATCCAGAAAGCAAAAAGGGTTATTGTTATACTCACAACCTAAGCTCTGAATGCTACAAGCCAGAAGCTGCAACTAAAAAATTTGGCAAGTTAAAACATGGACTTGTCTATTCGTCTAATATAAAAGATGGAAATGTATCCATTAACAGTGAAGTTAAAGCTGAAGAACAAGATGGTAATAATGGTAAAAAAACCGTTACAAAACCTGGTGAAGTTGCTATAATGGTAAATAAAGAGGGTTTTGATAATGCGAAATTTGAACTACCTCTAAAATTTAATTTCAAAAGATTCCCAGGCACAAATGACCTTATTGATCCTAAGCTTATTTATGCTGATGACTTTATAAGAAGTAACAATGTCGCTTTTGAAGAAAAAGATCTTCTTACTGATAAAAAAATATCTTCTAGTGAGGTTTTAACAAAAGGAATAAAAGCTAAGGGAAGAGTTTTCAAAAAATTTAATAATGAAATTTTAGAAATTAACGACTCCAAAACTAAGAGATATAATGGCAATGAAAAAAGCAAAGACGGAAACTTTACAACCCTTGAAGATGGCAAATTTGTTCCTATAAATACAGCCTCTAAAGTTACTTTTTACTATGGCTATATAAATGCTAAAAAGAAAGAATATGACTATGATGCAACAGATACTGCTCAAGACCCTATAGATGTTGATGTTTATTCTATGATTTATTATACTGGAAATGTAGATGCCGCAAAAGCTACCGACTTTGCCAAAAATAATCTACCTATCATAGATAGTAATATAACAGCAAAAGAAGTAAACAGTAAAGATAGGCCAGGATTTTTCCTTAATAGGTTTGAATACTATAATACTTTAGCTGGTATAACATCTAGTGACTTTGTTCCACTTAATGGTTATGTGAATGATAATGTAGAAGGATTGACAGGCAGAAGACAAATGCAAGATATAAATAATATGTACGAAAGACTAAGGTTAAGAGTTCTAGAGCCTGAAGATAAAGAAGAAATTGTTGAAGTTCATGTTATGCCTTGGTTTATTTACAACGAGGATGATCCAACTTACAGTAATGATTTTAATATCTTTAAGATAATAGTTGAGAGTAGAGATATAGCAAACTGGGGAGGAACTGGACAAGTAAAAGATGGTGATATAGTAGGTAGATATCTGTATAATGAGGGTAATGCTTCAAAAGATAGAGTTAGAAATTTAAATACCCTTGATAATGCCATTAGTTGGTAAGCACAATAAATAAAGATAGGTGGCTTTTGTCATCTATCTTTAAAATTTTAAATTTGATTTATTAATTTGTATATTATTTCATAATTTTATTATTCAAAATATAAATTTATTTTAATTTTTTGTTTATTTTTGTAACATTTGTTATTAATTTTATTTTAAATGCAGTAAATAAATTTGCATTTAAGCATATTTTAAAATTATAAGTGATAAGTTAATATTAATTAAATAGCAATTTAGTTTTAATTTTACAAATGGAGAGCCATTATGAGAGCTATCGCTGAATGGGAAGCCCAAGAGGCTATATTTTTATCACTCCCACATTATAATACCGACTGGAATGAATATTTGCTTGATATAATGAAAAGCTATGTTGAGCTTGTAAAGGTTTTAAGTAAATTTCAAAAAGTATGTCTTATATCTCCAAGCAAAGAAGATTTTGAATATTTTTTTAAAGATATTCCAAATTTAAGTTTTTATAAGACAGACACAAATGATACTTGGATAAGGGATTATGGCGCAATAGATGTTGAAAGTGCTGGAAGGATAATAAGTTATAATTTTGAGTTTAATGCTTGGGGTGGAAAATTTCAAAGCAGTAAAGACAATAGTGTTAATTTAGAGCTTTATAAATACTTTAAAGGTGAGCTTAAAAATATAGATCTTATTTTAGAAGGTGGAAGTATTGATTTTAACGGCTATGGAACGATGCTAACAACCACAACCTGTCTTTTAAATGATAATAGAAATAACCTTTCTAAAACTGAACTTGAAGATAAATTTAGATCTCTTTTTGGCATTCATAGAATTATTTGGCTTGAAAATGGCTTTATAAAAGGCGATGATACAGATAGTCATGTTGATACTTTAGCTAGATTTATTACTCGTGATATGGTAGCATATTCTATTTGCGAGGATAAAAATGATGAGCAGTATGAGTCATTAAAACTTATGGAAGATGAGCTAAAAAAAACAGGCTTTAAACTTTTACCATTACCGCTTCCAAAACCAATTTTTTATGATGGAATTAGACTTCCTGCAACTTATGCAAATTTTATTTTTGTAAATAATGCTTTGATAGTGCCAACTTACGAAGATAAAAACGATGAGATAGTTTTAAGCTCACTTAAAAAAGCTTTACCAAATTTAGAGGTTATAGGCGTTGATGCAAGAGTTTTTATAAGACAAAATGGCTCACTTCACTGCGCTAGTCAAAATAGATTTTTAGGAAATAGATAAAATTTAGTTTTTAAATTTATTTTAATTTTTTAAAAGGATTAAAAAAAATGAAAAAGAGTTTTTTAAAAGTTAGCGTTTTATTATTTTTATTAGTTTCGCCGATATTTGCACTATATGGTGTTTTATCAGGCGAGAGAACAGATGGATTAAATAAAACTTGTTTTTATAACACACCAGAGGGAAAAAGGTCAATAACAATTGGAGCAAGTGAAATTTGCCCAGTTGAGTATGATTTTTAAAATTTATTGTTTTTTTAATAATAAAGCCGAATTTAAAGTTTGATAAATTCGGCTTTAAATCTATATTTTAAGTTGTAAAATTTAGCTCTAAATTTCAACTAAAAATCTTAAACATTGAACCTAAAGTGCATCACATCGCCATCTTGAACGATATAATCTTTTCCTTCAAGTCTCATTTTGCCAGCTTCTTTAGCTCCATTTTCGCCACCGCACTCTATAAAATCATCATAGCTTATAACTTCAGCTCTTATAAAGCCTTTTTCAAAGTCATTGTGTATCACGCTTGCAGCTTTTGGAGCTTTCCAACCATTTGTGATCGTCCAGGCTCTAACTTCCACAACTCCTGCTGTGAAATAGCTTATTAGGTTAAGCTTTGCAAAAGAACGTCTTATTATCGCGTCAAGTCCACTTTCTTCTGCTCCAAGACTTTCTAACATTTCTTTTGCTTCTAAATCATCAAGCCCAATTAACTCTTCTTCTATTTTTGAGCATAGTTTCATAACTTCTGAGTTATTTTTTTGTGCATATTCTTTTAATGTTTTAACATACTCATTATCATTTTGTATTGCATCTTCATCTACATTTGCTGCGTATATTACATCTTTTGCTGATAAAAGTCTAAGCTCTTTATTAAGCTCCATAAAAGCTTCACTTTCAAAATCATCAAAGCTTCTTGCAGTTTTTCCTTCATTTAGATGCTCAAGTAGCAAATTCGCCATATCAAAAAGCTCTTTTGCTCCTTTTTTCCCAGCTTTTACCTCTTTGCCTAATCTTTCGATTTTTTTATTTAATTGTTCGATATCGGCTAAGATAAGTTCCATTTCTATAATTTGTATATCACGAACTGGATCAATACTACCTTCAACATGTGTAATATTTTCATCATCAAAGCATCTTACAATGTGCAAAATAAGCTCAGTTTCTCTAATATTAGCTAGAAATTTATTTCCAAGCCCTTCGCCTTTGCTAGCGCCTTTTACAAGTCCTGCGATATCTACAAACTCTATTGTTGAGTGTTGAATTTTATTAGGTTTTACTATCTTAGCAAGTGCATCAAGTCTTGCATCTGGCACTGGAACAATTGCTTTATTTGGCTCTATTGTGCAAAACGGATAGTTTTGAGCTGCTGCATTTTGTGCTTTTGTTAAGGCGTTAAAAGTTGTTGACTTGCCAACATTTGGAAGCCCTACGATACCAACTGATAAACTCATTTAGCTTCCTTTGCAAGTTCTAATAAATAGTATAAATTTGCTCTTACACCTGCTCCTGTTGCACCAAAAGAGTTATATCCCCAAGCTTTTTCTAAATAAGCTGGTCCTGCAATATCAAGATGAATCCATTTATCTTTAAATTCATCTTTTATAAATGTATCAAGGAAAAGTCCTGCTGTTGTAGTTCCGCCGTATCTACTGCTTGAGGTGTTGCTAACATCAGCGATATTGCTTTTAATGAGCTCTCTTAAATAATCATTGAATTCTAAAATCGTCATTAGCTCACCGCTATCTTTTGTAATTTCTTTATACTCTTTTTTAAACTCTTCATTATTTCCTAAAAGTCCTGTTGTAAACTCCCCAAGTCCTACAACGCAAGCCCCTGTTAAAGTTGCCATATCGATTAAAATATCTGGTTTAAAATCTTGTGCGTAGCTAAGGCAATCAGCCAAAACAAGCCTTCCCTCGGCATCAGTATTTCTTACTTCAATAGTTTTTTTACTTCTTGAGATAAGTACATCATCGGGTTTATATGAGTTTCCTCCTATCATATTCTCAGTTGCACCAATTATTGCGTGAATTTCAAAAGGAAGTTCAAGTTCAGCAGCTCCTTTTATAATACCCATAGCAGCTAACGCTCCACTTTTATCGCTTTTCATTGTAAGCATATAATCACTTGGTTTTAAACTAAGTCCACCACTATCATAAGTTAAGCCTTTTCCTACAAAAATAACTCTTTTTAGGGATTTAACTCTTGGAGTATATGTTAGATGAATTAGCCTAGGTTCGTTTGCACTTGATCTATTAACCGCTAAAAATGCGTTCATATTTTGCTCTTTTAAAAATGATTTATCATAAACCTTGCAATCAACTCTATCATATCTTGCTGAAAGAATTTGTGCTTCATCAGCCATTTTTACAGGTGTGTAAATTTCAGGTATTTCATTTACACCATTTTTTGCGTAATTTGTAGCTCTTGCTATGATATCACCATTTTTAAGTCCTAAATTTGCTTTTGTTTCATCTACTTCTTTATCTGCAAATTCTTCTGATGAGATATAAATTTGATTTAATAAATACTTAGTTTTTTCACTTTTGTATTTTGTAAACTCATAACTTCCCAAAATAAAGCCCTCAGCCATAGCTTGAAAAGTTTTTTTAGTGCATTTGCAAAGATATGAGTTAAGTTTTACACTTTTTATATTATAAGTTTTTAAAGAGTTATAAATTTGACTCATGCAAACGCGAATTTTGTCATAATCAAGCTCTTTAATGCCAACATAAATTCTTTTTTTCTCAGGTAAAACTAAAACTTTATCCCCTTTATAGTTAAAAAATTCAAATTTATCTTTGTCTTTTACAAATTTGTGATTTAAATCTTTATTAACAACTAAAATTGCCTCAAAATCAGCTGAAATTTCAGCTAAAGGTTTGTTTAAAAACTCTATCTTCATTTTCATCCTTTCATTTGTTTTTTTTATTTTATCTATTTTTTCTTTTTTAAAAAAGCTTTTTCCATTTGCTTAAAACCATAAAATAGCAATCCAAAAAATAACACTATCACAGGTAGTGCTATATACCAATGCTTTTCTATGAAATTTACAAAATGCCAAATTTCATCACCAAAATACCATGCTAAAATTATAGTTAAAAAAGCCCATGAAAAACTACTTATTAAATTTATAAATGCAAATTTTTTTTGGTCATATCTAGTTATGCCAATACTCATTGGTATGATTGCGCGAAAACCATAAATATAACGTTGAAAAAATATAATCCACCAATCATACTTTTGTAAAAGTAAATGTGCGATTGCAAATTTACGCTTTTGGGAACTTAGTTTGTTGGTTATAAATTTTTTATTATATCTGCCTATAAAAAAGTAAAATTGATCCCCGCAAAACGCCCCAATTCCTGCAACTACTATGGAAATAGGAAGGTTTATATACCCTGAGTGAGCCATAACTCCTGCTAGAATAAGACCAATCTCACCTTCTATCAAGCACCACACAAATAAAACAATATATGCGTATTCTTGATATTCAAGCATTAAACCTTTTAAAAATTCTTCCATTTAAATCTCTAAAATAGAATAAACTTTCGTAATATTTTTTAAAATTTCACTTCCTTTAAATTCGCTTTTTAAATTTATTAAAAAACAGGCTTCAACGCACTTTGCTTTTGTTTGATTAATTAGCTCAACCGAAGCTTTTGCAGTTCCTCCAGTTGCTATTAAATCATCTATTAAAAGAACTTTTGCATCATTTTTATTTAAAAAAGCATCAATGTGAATTTCTACTTCGTCAACGCCGTATTCAAGACTGTATTTTTGTGAAAGCGTAATATATGGAAGTTTATGCGGCTTTCTAATTGGAACAAAAGGAACTCTTAATCTTGCTGAAAGCGCTGCTCCAAAGATAAATCCACGACTTTCAATACCAGATACAAAATCTAAATTATAACTTTTATATCTGTTTTCTAAATGATCCATTAAAAAATTAAACGCTTCTTTGTTGTTTAAAAGAGTTGTAATATCTCTAAAAATAACACCTGGTTTTGGGAAGTCTTTTATAGCTCTAATTGAGTTTAAAAGATATTTTTTTTCATCATTAGTTAAAACATTTTGCATTTTAGTCCTTTAAGAAAGTTTCTTAACTCTTCGCTCATGTCTACCACCTGCAAATTCTGTGCTAAAAAATATTTCGCATAATTTTTTAGCCATTTTACAGTCTAAAACCCTTGCTCCAAAAGCAAGCACATTTGCATCGTTGTGTTCTCTTGCCATTTTGGCAGTAAATTCATCATGGCACAATGCACAGCGAATAAATTTATCTCTATTTGCAGCTATACTTATGCCTATTCCAGTTCCGCAAATAAGTACTCCATAGCTATTTTTAACACTTTTTATTTTTTGCGTTAGAGTATATGCAAAGTCTGGATAATCCACACTTTCATCTGAATTTGTCCCAAGATCTGTAACTTTGTATCCTAAGTTTTCTAAAAACTCTTTACAGCTACTTTTTAGCTCCAAGCTTGAGTGATCTCCTGCTATAAAAATTTCACTTATATTCATAAAATTTTCCTCTTATGGTTGATCGTAGATAAACTCTTCTTTGTTTTCAAGAGTATTTACTGATCTTCCTATCCTTTCCCAACGAATTTTTTTATCTTTATCCCAACTAAAATATACAAACCAAGGCTTTCCAACTATAAATTTATATGGCACTGTTCCCCAAAAACGACTATCGTCTGAGTGATCTCTGTTATCCCCTATCATAAAAAATTCATTTTCAGGCACCTTTATATAATATGCATTAAAGTTAAGTCCATTATCAAGTTTTCCAAGTTCATCAACTATGGCTGGTTGCATAGCAAAACTACTATTTGTAAGGTGTTTTAAAGTAAGGCTTAGCAAATTTACTTTTTCATCGTAGTGAATACCTTTGTTTTTATAAGGCTCTTTTACAAATTTTTTACCATTTAAAATAACAATATCATTTTTATCGTAATTTTTATCTATAAAACTATCGCCCTCATGTGGTCTTAGATACAAATTTTTTATAGTAAAAATAACTTCATCCCCACCTACTGCAAAATTTCTTTTTACAAAATGTATTTTTTTATTTAAAGGATAGCGAAATACAACAATATCACCTCTTTGTGGTTTTTTACCTTTTATAAAGTGCCCATCTTTGTTTAAATCTGGCAAAACAGGCACTTCAATCCAAGGAATGTGAGGAGTTGGTATGCCGTAGCTAAATTTTTTAACAAATAAAAAATCACCAATTAAAAGTGAATTTTTCATAGAGCCACTAGGGATTACAAAAGCTTGAGCAAAGAAAAATATCACAAATAAAACTATTACAATAGTTCCAGTCCAGCTTCCTGAAAAATTATAAATTCTACTTAAAGTTTTTTTCATTTTAATCTTTCTAGTTTTTTTCACTTTTTCTTTTTTTAGCTGAAATTAAAGTGTTATTTAAAAGCATTGCTATTGTCATAGGTCCTACTCCACCTGGCACTGGTGTTATAAACGAGCATTTTTCTTTTACTTCCTCAAAATCAACATCTCCTACCAAAGAGCCATCATCAAGTCTATTTATGCCTACATCAATTATTATAGCACCATCTTTTACCATATTAGCTTTTAAAAATTTTGGTTTTCCAATCGCTGCAACGATAATATCAGCATTTTTAGTAAAATGTTGTAAATTTTTAGTTTTGCTATGAGTTATAGTAACAGTAGCATTGGCGTTTAAAAGCAAATTTGCCATAGGTTTTCCAACTATATTACTTCTTCCAATAACTACTGCATTTTTACCATTTAGATCAATATCATACTCTTTAAAAAGTCTCATAACCCCAAGTGGAGTACAAGGCACAAAACCATCCAACCCGCTTACTAATTTACCAACATTTATCGCGTGAAATCCATCGACATCTTTATCTGAATCAATTTCTTTTAATATATCATTTGTATTTATGTGTTTTGGAAGTGGAAGTTGAACTAAGATACCATCAACTTCTTTATCTAGGTTTAGTTTTTTTATAAGCTTTAAAAGCTCTTCTTGAGTTGTGTTTTGGCTAAGCTTAAAAGCAAGAGATTTTATACCACAAAGCTCACATGCTCTTTCTTTTGATCTTACGTATGTTTGACTAGCTTTATCCTCTCCTACTAAAACAACAGCAAGAGTTGGGATAATACCTTTTTCCTTTAAAATTGAAGTTTCGTTTCTAACCTCTTCTTTAACTTTTTTACTTATATTTTTTCCATCTATTAAAGTCATTTTAAACCTTTTATATTTAAATTTAAAATAACATAATACCCAAATTTAGTTATAAAAAAGCTAAATTTAAAGCTATAAATTGTATCATATTAGAAATTTTAAATTTGCCAAAGGCGGATATTGAAAAAACTTATTATTTTACTTTTTATTATAAATTTTATACATGCAGAAAGCTTTATAACTGATATGGAATATGGAAAGATGCTTTATAAAAATCCACGCGGGATTGGATGTCACAAATGTCATGGATTAAAAGGCGAGGGAATGGTTATAGCAAGCTATAAAGAATTTAATAAAACAAGTGAAGAAAAGATTGATAAAAAGCTAATTGCACCAAGGATTAATAATCTAAATCCACAACAATTAGCCGATGGGATAACAAGTAAAAAAAGAAGTGTAATGCCATCTTATTTTTTAACAAAAGATGAGATAATTGTGATTTATAAGTATTTAAAACAAATTCAAAAGTAGAGTAGCCAAATGGAAGAAATTTTATATAATAAGCATAAAGAAATAGATGAATGCAAAAAATTTATAGAATTTATTGAAAAATACTTTTTAAATTCTAACAAATCTGCTTCAAATTCAAATATTCTTATAAACTTACTTAATCAAAAATTAAAAATTTTAAATAGTTTAGATTATCAAAATTGTAAAAATTTAGTTTTAAGTTTTGAAAAATTAGATGATGAAATTTATAATCAAATAGAAATTTTAAAAAGTGAAATAAAAGGAGATATTAAAAATTTTACTTATTATAAACAAATCAAATATAATGTAGATAATATTAATAAAAATTTGAAAAAAGACAAAAATTTGAGTATTACAAAAATAATTGAGGAATTTTTGGTAAAAAACGAGTATTTCGAAAAATATATCTATAAAAAGTCAGTAAAAGTTAAGAGAGAAGCTTTTTTTGATATTTTTAATTTTATAAAAAATCATCAGTGGATTTCGACACTTTTATTTTTTGCTTTTGGATTTGTTATATATATTTTATTTTTCCTTTCTCAACACTATATTCCATCTATATCACAAAGTGAGTTTATATATCAAATAATACAAACATCCGGAATTTTTTTATTAATTCCTTTTTTTATATTTTTATTTGTTTTTGGAGTGATGTACTTATATGTTGACTATAAGAAGAATAAAAATTATTTTGATTGTTTAATGTCGATATTATATATTATTATTTTTATTTGTTTTATCTTACTATTTATCTTATTGTTAATATGCATAATATATATAATATTTATTAGAGGTTTTAAGATAGCTGAAATTTACTTTGTTTTTTTTATTATTTTATCTATATTTTTATTTTGGATTGTTTCAATTAGAAATTTTGTTAATAAAAATGACTACTTATTGGTATTGATAACTGGTCTAATTTTGATGGTAATTGGTGTAAATGCAATCACTTTAGTTCCAATTTTTAAAACCCTAAATATCAGTGATATTGAGTATAAATACATAGTTTTAGATAAAAAAGCAGATGAGTTTTTACCTGATGATATGATTTATAAATTTAATTGCGATAAGGAAGTTGAGATTATTTCTTATATTGATAGCAATTTGACCTATAAAACAGATAATGGAAGTAAAATTAGAAATTTAAAAGATAAAGATTGCTTAACTTTTGTAGATGATAACAATAAGACTATTAATACAGATAATAAAAAATTTACTTTTAAAGATGGAAATTTGACCTTTATAGGGGAAGAAAATAACACGATTCAAAATGTAAAAGTGAGTTTTAATAACAAAAGCTGCTTAACTTATGCCAAATACAAAAATGATTCCATATTTTTATATAATATTGAAGCCATTTCAACTCTTGGTAAATATTGGTATATTAAAACTAAATTTGATGATAAGTTTGAATTGCAAAGCGATTTTATAAAAACAAAAGTTAAAAAATAAAGATATAATAAACCAAAAATAAGGAGAAATGATGACAAATTTACAAGCTTTTAAAGAGGCAAAAAAAGTAATTCCAGGAGGTGTTGATTCACCTGTTAGGGCGTTTGGCAATGTTGGAAGCCATCCATTTTTTGTAAAAAGCGCAAAAGGTGCTTATATTGAAGATATTGAGGGAAAAAAATATCTTGATTTTGTGCAAAGTTGGGGACCTTTGATTTTTGGACATTGTGATGAGACAATAGAAAAAGAAGTTATACAAACTGCTAAAAATGGACTTAGTTTTGGTGCATCAAGTCCTTTAGAGACAAAACTTGCAAATTTAATCCTTAAAGATTTTCCTCATCTTGATATGATAAGATTTGTAAGCAGTGGAACAGAGGCAACTATGAGTGCGATTCGTCTTGCAAGAGGATATAGCAAAAAAGATGGAATTATCAAATTTGAAGGAAATTATCACGGACATAGTGATAGTTTATTGGTAAAAGCTGGAAGTGGTGCAGCTACTTTTGGAGCAACAAGTAGTGCAGGAGTTCCTAAAAGCGTGGCAGAAAATACTTTCGTAGCAATTTATAACAACATAGAAAGCGTAAAAGAAATTTTAGCTAAAAATGATAATATTGGAACAATTATAATTGAACCAATTGCTGGAAATATGGGACTTGTTCCAAGTAAGCCTGATTTTTTAAAAGCTCTTCGTAAAATTTGTGATGAAAAAAATATAGTTTTAATCTTAGATGAGGTAATGAGTGGATACCGCGCAAGTAAAACTGGTAGTTTTGGAATTTATGGAGTAAAGGCTGATATTGTTACTTTTGGTAAAGTAATTGGCGGTGGAATGAATGCAGCTGCATTTGCTGCAAAAAAAGAAATTATGAGTTTAATAAGTCCTTTGGGTGATGTTTATCAAGCAGGAACTTTAAGTGGAAATCCTGTTGCTATGGCAGCTGGAATTGCAAGCTTAACTAAAATTTCAAATACTTTAAATTTATATGAAAAACTTGAAAAATTAGCTATTAAATTTACAGATGGACTTAAAAAAATAGCTAAAGAAAATGGCATTAGCATCCAAACATGTGCTAGAGGAAGTATGTTTGGTTACTTTTTTACAGATAAAGAGGTTGAAAATTATGCTGATGCTCTAACATCTGATTTAAATCTATTTGCTAAATTTCATACTGGCATGATAAATGAGGGTGTGTTTTTAGCGCCATCTCAGTTTGAAACTGGATTTATATGTGATGCAATGAGTGAGGAAGATATTGACTTTGCTTTAAATGCAGCTAAAAAAGTAATGGCAAATTTGAAAAAATAAATGGTGATTTTATGAAAATAACTGAAAATTTAAATGATGCAGTAAAAGATGCAAATGGTTTAAGTCTGGCTATTTCTATAGTCGTAGCTGTACTTATAGGGTTTTTTATAGGAAAAGGACTTTATCATCTAACTGGTATAAAGGCTTTATTTTGGATATTTTTAGTTGTTGGGATATTGGCTGCTTTTTTAAATATTTATAAAGCTATAAAAGCCCAGCAAAAAGATATTAACGATCTTGTAAATGATCCAAAATATAAGCAGTATAAAGAAGCTCTTGATAAGGAAAATCCTCATAAAGATTATGATAAGTTTGACGCAATTGATAAAGAAGATAAAAAGTGGAATGAGGCATAAATTTTGCTTAAATAATATATTTTAAAAGCAAATTTAAAGGTGTATTTTGACAAAAGAATTTATTAATTTATTAAAAATTTATCTTATTTTAGACTTTATTTTAGCTATTTTAAGCTTTGTTTTTGGCTTAAAATGGCTTATTAGTTCTCAAATTTCATTTATAATAACTATGTTTATAGCAAATTTTTCATTTAAAAGCTACAAAAATATGATAGATAAAGAGCTAAGAAGTGGAAAATTTGATTATTTAGAAGAAAATGATGAGGATATAAAAATAAGTAAAAAATCTTCTGCCTTGACTTTTTTATCGCCTTTTAAAATTATTGGCTATTTTGCTTTAGGTCTTAGTTTTTATGTTTTAGTAAAAACCGAACTTTTAAATGTTTATGGATTTATGGCAGGTGTTTTTCCATATCCAATTGGCGCTATAATTTATGGAATTTTATATGCAAATAAGTAAGAAAATGCCAAGTCCAAAAAGAACTATTAAGGTCTTATCTGCTCTTTTTATAGGAGTTTGGCTTATATTTATAGGAAATGGCTTAGTTTTAACATCAGCTGGTGTTATGCTAAAAGAAATGGGCATAAGTGATGTTTTTATCGGCATTATCACATCGTGCTTTTTTCTTGGTGGCATTATGAGTGCGATATTTGCTTATAGTTTTATAAGTAGTTATGGATATGTTAGAAGTTATGCTATATTTACAGCTTTATTTGCCATTTCAGCCACGCTTCATGGACTTGGAAATAGTATAATTTATTGGGCATTTTTACGATTTTTACTTGGATTTTCTTATTATAGTATCGTTATGGTTGTAGAAAGCTGGATAAATACAAAGTCTAAAAATGAGATAAGATCACGCGTTTTAGCATTTTATGAGATGCTTTATTATGGTGGATTTGGTGTTGGGGTTATAATACTTGCTCTAAATTTAAACAACGCTAAAATTTTTGCAATTTCTATATTTTTCATATTACTTGGTGCAATTCCAATGAATACTGTAAAAATCAAAGAGCCACCACTTCCTGAAAAAAGAAAACTATCAATTCCAAATGTTTTTGAACTCGTTCCATTAGCACTTAGTGGAAGTTTTACAGCTGGAATTTGTCTAAGTTCTTTTTTTGCAATGTCAAGCGTGTTTGTTTTAAAAACAGGAGGAAGTGTTTTAGATATTTCTGCTTTTATTTTTATAGCGATGATAGGTGGATTGTTATCAGAGCTTTTTTTTGGAAATTTTAGTGATAAATTTGGTAGAAAATATTCAATTATGCTTGGTGTTTTTATTGCTTTAGTTGCTTCTTTTTTTATGTGGATTAATTTAGAAAATTTAACTATTTTAAAAATTTGCGTATTTTTTCTAACTTTTGGAACATTTTCACTTTATGCATTATCACTTGCAAGAGCAAATGATATGTTAAATAATAAAAACGAAAGTGCAAAAGTTGGGGCTGAGCTTTTACTAAGTTATTCTATTGGCTCACTTTTAGGACCATTAATCACAGGTGTTTTTATAGAAATTTTTGGCTCTTTGGGTTTTGTTTTGGTCTATGTTTTAATACTTGTGTTTTTATTTGTATTTGCTGCATTTCAAGAAGTTGTACCTAAGGAAAAAAGAGGAGAATTTGTAGCAAAAAGACCAAGTAAAATTTTAAGATAAATTTAACACTTTTTAGCTAAACTTTTAGAAATTTAATAAGGAGTTTTACAATGCAAACTATAACTTTACAAGCTGAAAAAAGCGTTATTGATGAAATTTTAGAATTTATTAAAGATAAAAATGCGAAATTTATTATTGAAAAAGATGATGATTTGCCAAATTTAACATTTAATGAGATAAAAGCTGAAGTTAAGGACACCATAGAGCAAATTGAAAATGGCACGATGAAACTTTACACAATGGAAGAAATAAGAACTTACACAGATAAAATCATAAATAGCTAAATAATGATAATTTTAACTAATCGCTTTAAAAAAGAGTTAGGCAAGATTTTAGGTTTTATTAAAAAAGATAGTAAAACAAGAGCTTTAAAATTTAGAGATGATTTATTATTTAAAATCTACGAAATCCCAAACTATCCACAAATTTATAGAAACTCATTAACCACGGATGAGTAAAAGACTTGATATTTAAAGGCTTTGTTGTTGTTTTTAGGGTAAAAAATGATGATATTTATATTTTAGGAATTTATAAACACAATCTTTGGAAAAACTAAATTTTACTTATACTTTGCTTTTTTAAATTTCATTTCAAACCATGTTTAAAGATTAAATTTAAATCCTCTTATAAATTCTTTTATAGTAAAATGCTGCCATTATAAAGTTAAGTCCAAAAAGTATAGTTATACAAAATGCATTTAGTCCAAGCTTGTATAAATATCCAGTAAGTATGGAAGTAGTTGCAGCAATTCCTAAAAACACCATATCAACATAAGCTATAACTCTACCATAATACCTTTTATCGCAATGTGTTTGTATAAGAGTATATGTGTATGACCAAAGAGTTGAGGTGCTAAGTCCAGTTAAAAAAAGTCCGATAAAACTTAGATAAAAGTTAAATTGTAAAATCGCCCATGAAAACAGCCCCAAACCTTGAGCGATAAAAATTAAAAAAATAGTTCTATTATTTGCAAATTTGCTTAAAATTATAGGTCCTATTATAAGTCCTAAAGCTCTAACTGTATTTATAAAGCCCAAAATAAGAGCAAAGCTTAAAATTTCTTTATATTGATATTTTGCTAAAATATTTATAAGAGTATCGTATGAAGTAACTGCCACAAAACCGTGAATTAAAATTAGATTTATTAAAAGTGGATTTGATTTAAGATAGATAAATCCCTCTTTTATCATAAAAAACGCTTTTGTTGTTAGAGTTTTTTTCTCTTCTTTTAAATTTAATCTTGTAAGCAAAAAAATACCAACTAAGTAGATGAGAAAGTCAAATTTAAACGAGTTATAAACTCCAAAATGATTTATAAAAATCCCTGCAAATGCCATACCAAAAGTGTATGAAACAGCCCAGATTATAGAGTGAATTTCATTTGCAAGTTTTAACTCATCATTTTTTAAAATTTTTGGTAGCAAACTCATCTCAACTTGGAAGTAAACCCCAGCTAATCCCATTCTTATAAAAACTAAAGCTTGCAAAAACCAAAACCAACTCAAGCTATCCACTAGCAAAAGCAAAGCAACAGTTATAGCTTCTATTATCATAAATGTCATAAAAAGGGGAAATGCTCTAAATTTGTCTATTATAACTCCAGCAAATGGTGCTATTATCACACTTGGGATAAATGCCATAGCTGCTGTTAGTGCGACCATTTGATCACTTGCTCCAAGTTTGTTTAAAAGTGTAAAAACCCCGATATGGCTAAACCACGCACCAAAATAGCAAATTAGCTGTATTGTTGAAAGAATTCTAACGGTTTTATTAGCTTTAAAAAGATTTATATATCTATTCATAAATTTACTCAAAATTAAAAAATTTTAGGCATTATAGCTAAAATTTGTAATGCTAAATTTATAAAAATCTTAAAATTTAAAAAATATAATATATATTTTTACGAAATAAATTTATATCAAGTTCCAACTATTTGGCGATTTTAAGCTTGCGTTTTTTTTTGAAATTTATGATATTATAATACCCTTATAAAGAAAAAACAAGGAGTTGCTTTGATGAGAAAAAAAATTTTATTTATGATGATAAGTATTTGTGCTGCAAATGTTTTGTGTGCAAGCAGTTTATATACTATACAAAATGGTAAATTGTTTAAAGTTGTAGAGGATTCAACTAGCTCAACGGGGTATAGAATTGATAATGATACAACACCAGTAAAAAAAACTGATATTTTGTTAATATCAAAATTAGATAATAGCATAGCTTTTGGCGAAGGAGCTAAAGCTTCTGGTTGGAATTCGTTAGCTGTAGGATACAATGCAAATGCAAGAGAATTTAATGCTACCGCTTTAGGTTCATATACAATTGCAAATAATAACGCTGTTGCTATAGGTCCTGATGCGCAGGCTTTAGGTGGTAGTTCAGTGGCTATAGGGCTTGATTCAAAAACAAATGGGGCGGACACTATAGCTATAGGAACAAATGCACAAGCACTAAAAAATGATGCTATTGCTATAGGTCAAAATTCCAAAGCTACAAGTGATCACGATGTAGCTTTTGGTATTGGTGCTAATGCATCTGGAGGATGGTCACAAGCCATAGGAACTAGTGCAGAGTCAAAAGGAAGTCATTCTAATGCTATAGGCTTTACAGCAAAAGCTTCAGGTAAAAACGCTTTAGCTTTTGGAAATGAAGCTGAAGCACAAAAAGACAACTCTATTTCTTTTGGTTTTAAAGCACAAGCACAAGAAAAAGAAGCCATAGCTATCGGAAAATCTGCTGGAGCATTAAAAGAGGGAGTTGTTGCAATTGGTCAAAATGCCAAAGCACAACGCGATAACACAACTGCTATTGGTTCAAGTGCCTATACAGACGGTATGAATGCAACTGCTGTAGGTTCAAGTACGGTTGCTGTTGGAGATAATTCTGTAGCGTTGGGTACAAAAACTTATGCCACAAAAAACGCAACCGTAGTTGGTACTAATGCAAGAACAGATTATAATGCTGAAAACTCTATTGCAATAGGACAAAATGCACTTACCAAAAGTGAAAAAACTGTAGTGGTGGGAAATGATGCATCAGTCGATGAGAATTCAAAAGAATCCGTTGCCATAGGCAATGATGCAAAGATAGCTGGTATTGGCTCTAATGCCATGGGCTATAAAACAGAAGCAAAAAGTTACTCCAATTCAATAGGCTATGAGGCAAAGTCAAATTGGCATTCTAATGCTTTAGGCTATCAAGCAGACGCAAATAGTTATTCTCAGGCTTTTGGCTATAGCGCAAAAGCTGATAAAGATTCTAATGCTATTGGTAAAAGCTCTATTGCCACAGGTCAGTCATCTAATGCTATGGGACCATACGCTAAAGCTACTGGAGACTACTCTACTGCAATAGGTCAGATGTCAAAAGCTAGTGGAGAAGATTCTATAGCCATGGGTGGATATACTACTGCAAGTAAAAATGCTATAGCTATGGGTCGTGCAGCACATGCCGCTACAAATTCAGTATCTATAGGATATCTGGCAGATGCAAATAAC